>Ga0315312_1001046_pt1 | contig 24135 bp, 22 predicted proteins | sample TDP7_MG_FD_203629 | JGI IMG/M metagenome (GOLD analysis project Ga0315312, IMG submission 203629) | Freshwater sediment microbial communities from Lake Towuti, South Sulawesi, Indonesia - TDP7 | ecosystem: Environmental > Aquatic > Freshwater > Lake > Sediment | place: Indonesia: South Sulawesi... | reverse complement strand
CTTCAGTTCGATATAAATCGTCATCTCATCGCGGTAGTCTCTTCTGGTCACGACCACTTGATAGTTGGCTACCGTTGGAAATTTCGCCATCACTTCATCCACCTGCCAGGGATGGATGAAGATACCCGAAACCTTTGTCACCTGATCCGTACGGCCCAGAATCTTTCCGAGACGCATCGAGGTTCGACCGCATGGACACGGGCCTTCGATCAGATAGGAAAGGTCTCCAGTGGCGAAGCGAATCATTGGAAAGACCTTACTGAAGGTGGTGGCCACGATCTCTCCTGTGGCGCCGATTTGCAATTGCTTTCCGGTTTCCGTATCAACGATCTCAACAATCACTTCCTCAGGGATGTGCATTCCGTTCTTCTCCGGACATTCATAACCAAGGCAACCCACATCCACGGTGCCATAAGCCTGTCGGATGAGGATCTCAAGTTTCCCTTCCAATTTCTCTCGGAGCGATTCTGGAAACATTTCTGCTGCGACAAAGGCAGCCTGAAGGGAAAAATCCTTTTTCAAATCGAGTTGCATCCCCTCTGCGGCCTCAACAATGGACATGAGGAAACTTGGCGTTCCCAAGAATCCCGTGACATGGAGCTGCCTCATCAGTTGGATCTGCATGGAGAGATTTCCGGGACCAATGGGAACGACGGTTGCACCGAGCATCCGGAGTGACTCATCGAGCATGAATGCGAAGGGAGTGAGATGATAGTTGAAGGTATTTAGAACGACATCCCTTTTTCTTATGCCGCAGGCATAGAGGGCCTGAGCCCAACGGGCATCTTCATAATCCCACTCCCCAGGTTCAAAGACTGGTCCAGGTGAGATATAGATTCTTCTCAACCCTTCCCTGGGAATGATCTCAAATCCACCTAATGGAGGAGCCTCTTTTTGAGCAGTGACTATATCGGCCTTTTTGGTGATGGGGAGTTTCTCCAGATCCTTGAGTTCCTTTACCTCTTTCGGCATTAAACCTGCTGCATCGAACCTCGACCGAATCGACTTCGAATGACGGTATCCATAACGAAGAGTTTCAGAGAGCCTTTCCTTCAGATAGGCCTCCCTCTGTCCCTTAGACACCTTCTCCTTCTTCCTATCGTAATAACCGCGCGTCCGATCAATCATATTTTTCTCCCTATTTGAAAATAACCTTCTGAATCCCCCCAACCCCCCTTCCTGCCTGCCGGCAGGCAGGTAGTAAAGGGGGGCGAGGGGGGATTAACATCCGGGCATTATAGGATGAAGACAGGATCGACATCAATATCCAGATTCACCCCTCTCCCTTTAATTTCATTCTCCAGTTGATGGGCCAACTCCATGGCAAATCGGTGAAGCAGCTTGGGACTCTTCCCTTTGGCCAGCATCTGCCATCGAAACTTTCCTCTCATCTTCGCAAAGGGTGCAGCACTTGGACCTAAGAGTTCGATTCCCTTGCCATAGCCTCTTTTCAATAGATCTCGTCCAATTCTCCCTATCTCTTCTGAAACTGCCTTTGTCTTTTTTTCACTATTTCCAACCAACCTAAAATTGATGAGCCTGGAAAAGGGAGGATAATCCAAGGCTCGCCTGAATTGGCTCTCCTCCTTATAAAAACCGATGAAGTCGTGATCCTTTGCTTTCTGAATGCTATAATGCTCCGGATTAAAGGTTTGAATCACTACTTCTCCAAAGACCTCTCCTCTTCCTGCCCTTCCTGCCACCTGGGTGAGAAGCTGAAAGGTTCTCTCACTTGAACGGAAGTCAGGAAAGTGAAGGGACGTATCAGCGGACACTACCCCTACAAAGGTGACGTTTGGAAAGTCATGGCCTTTGACGATCATCTGGGTCCCCACCAAGATATCGATCTTTCCAGATTCCAGACCTTTTAGAATCTGTTGATGGGAGCGCCTCCGGGAGGTCGTGTCACGATCCATTCTGCCCACTTCTCTCTCTGGGAATAAAGATCTAATCTCCTGCTCCAAGCGTTCCGTCCCGATTCCCATTCCTTCCAGGCCATGTCCTTCGCATTGTGGACAATCTCCTGGCGCCCGGATTCGATAATCACAATAATGGCATTGCAGAGAGCGATCCCGAAGATGATACGTGAGCGTAACACTACAGTTGGGGCATTTGAAGGTAAAGCCACAATCCGGACATAGAATAAAATTGGCAAATCCCCTTCGATTGAGGAAGAGCAGGCTCTGTTTCCCCTCTTCGATATTTTTTTGAAGTGCTGCTCTTAACTTTTCCGAGAGAAGACCCGCTTCATTCTTCATATCCACTATCTCCACCTGGGGAAGGGGCTTTCCTTCGATCCTCTCAGGAAGCGTCAAGAGACGAAACTTTCCTTTCTCGGCGTTATAAAACGATTCCAATGAAGGGGTCGCTGATCCTAAGAGAAGCGTTGCCTCATCCTCTTTTGCTCGAACCACTGCCAGATCCCTGGCATGATATCTTAACTTCTCTTCCTGTTTATAGGAGGGGTCGTGTTCTTCATCCACAATGATGATGCCAACATTTTTAAAGGGTGCGAAAATAGCGGATCGAGCACCAATCGCGATCTTCACCGCTCCCTTCCAGATCTTTCTCCATTGGTCATAACGTTCTCCCTTTCCGAGCTTGCTGTGAAGGAGGCTGAAGTTTTCTCCAAAACGATCCTTAAATCGGGAGAGGAGCTGGGGGGTCAGCGAGATCTCCGGGACAAGGACGATCGCCTCTCTCCCTTGATTTAGAACCTCTTCGATGGCCCGAAGATAGATCTCTGTCTTACCGCTTCCTGTCACACCGTGGATGAGAAAGGGGGAAAATCGCTTCGAATGAATCCCTTTCAGGATCTCGGCGAGGACGGCTTCTTGATCAGAAGTGAGTTCTGGTTTTGGGTAAGGCTTCAGTTCAGGTTGAACCGAGAGATCACGGAACACCTCCTTGTTAACAATAGAGATGAGACCTTTGGCTTGAAGGGATTGGAGAGCTTTTGATGGCGCCTTAAATCTTTTACTTAACTCAGAATAGAAGGCTTCTCTCTTCTCCTTTACCCATTTCAAGATCTCTGTCTGCTTTTTCGAAAGGGGCTTAGCAGGCTCACCACACTCATACCGGATCACCTTCTCCAATTTTGGTTTAATTTCCTTGTCTTCCAAGCCCACCTCGATATTGAGGAGATCTTTCTTCTTCCAAGAAAAGAGCTGTGATCTCGTTACCTCTCCAGAAAATTTCTTCAAGATCTTCTTTAGAGTAACCTTCCCAACTTTCTCGATCTCTTGGAAGGCCTTTTCCTGAATGGGTTCCAAGCTCCTCTGAGCCAAGCATTCTTTTCCAGCCTGCGTGAGGCTCAACATCAGTTCGCTCTTCAAATGAAGCCCTGGAGGAAGACCGGTCTTTATCACCTCACCCAAGGGATAGATGTAGTAATCTGCAATCCAACGGTAGAAACGGAGCATCTTTTCGTCGATCAGAGGGACTTCATCGAGGAGGTCCTCAACCTCCCTTAACTTCTCCTCAACCTCCTTTGGAGGATGATCCAAAAGGTCGATCGCAAAACCGGTGATCTTCCTTCCTTTAAAAGGCACAACCACCCTCATCCCAACCTGAAGAGAGTCTCTCATCCTCTCAGGGATGTAGTAATGAAATGTCTTAGAGACAGGAAGGCCAACAGCGACTTCAACAATCTCCTTCATCGTCCCCAAATTATCTTCTTTGCTCTGGTTTGTCAAATCTTCTCAGGTCATGCTCTCATCGCCTAATCCCCTTCCCCCCTTGCGGGGGAAGGTTGGGATGGGGGGTAATGTTCTCTTTACACTTTCCGACTAAAAAACTATAATGAACACAATCCAATGAAAGAAGCCCTAAAACAAATTGCCGCTCTTGTTGAACGTTTCGAACGCAACATCGAATCATACCGGAGCCCTGCTTACAACGAAACCCAACTCCGAAGAGAGTTCATCGACCCCTTCTTTGAAGCCTTAGGTTGGGATGTGACCAATAAGGCCGGGTATGCTGAACAGTACAAGGATGTTATCCATGAGGATGCCATCAAGATCGCTGGAGCTACCAAAGCTCCAGATTACTGTTTTCGTATCGGTGGTGTCAGGAAATTCTTTCTTGAAACGAAAAAGCCATCTGTTGATATCAAGGGTCAGATCAGCCCAGCCTATCAATTAAGGCGATATGCATGGAGCGCCAAACTTCCCCTTTCCATTCTGACAGACTTCGAAGAGATGGCTATTTACGACTGTCGTCTTCGACCAAAACCGACTGATAAACCCAGCATCGGACGAGTCCGGTTTTACACATATAATCAATACATCGACTCCTTTGAAGAGATCTATAACCTTCTGGCAAAAGAGTCCGTATTAAAGGGTTCCTTCGATAAGTTTGCAGAATCTGACAAACAGAAACGGGGAACCACTGAGGTGGACGCTGAATTTTTAAAGGAGATAGAATCCTGGCGCGAAGCTCTGGCCAAAGACATCGCCATAAGAAACCTGAAACTCTCTGTCCGAGAACTTAACTATGCCGTTCAACTCACCATTGACCGCATTATCTTTCTTCGGATGTGCGAGGATCGTGGGATCGAAAAATACGGCCAGATCCAATCTCTCTTCAATGGCACCAACACCTATCGTCGCCTCTGTCAGCTTTTTTATCATGCCGATGGCAAGTACAACTCCGGCCTTTTCGACTTCAGAGCAGACCGGTTTACACCGGAACTAAAAGTGGACGACAAGCCACTGAAAGATATCTTTAAAAATCTCTATTATCCCGAATCTCCTTATGAATTTTCGGTCCTCGGTGCAGATATTTTAGGCCATGTCTATGAACAGTTTCTTGGAAAAGTGATTCGGCTCACTGAAGGCCATCGGGCCAAAGTAGAAGAAAAACCAGAAGTGAGAAAGGCCGGTGGCGTCTATTACACTCCGACCTACATTGTTGACTATATTGTAAAGAATACGGTTGGAAAAATTGTAGGGGCGGTCCTCTGTGGCCGCCCAGAGGGAGAAGGAGACGTTCGAGCAAAAGGAAACCATCACCGCCAACTTACACCCCAACAGATTTCCAAAATACGCATTCTTGATCCAGCCTGCGGCTCGGGGTCCTTCCTTCTTGGAGCATACCAGTATCTATTGGACTATCACCGAGATTGGTATCAAAAGGACGGCCCGCAAAAACATACCAGGGAAATTTACCAGGGCTACGGAGGCCAATGGTATCTTACCACGCAAGAAAAGAAGAGGATTCTCCTTAACAATATCTATGGAGTGGACATCGACCCTCAAGCAGTTGAAGTGACCAAACTGAGTTTGCTTCTCAAGGTACTCGAAGGTGAGAATCAGGATACTTTAGAGAGGCAGCTTAAGTTATTCAAAGAACGTGCCTTGCCCGATTTGGCAAGTAACATCAAATGCGGAAACTCCCTGATCGGCCCCGATTTCTATTTTGTAGGGGCAGGTCATGCCATGCCCAGCCTTTCTGTAGGGGCGGGACATGTCCCGCCCGGCCTTAGCGAAGAAGAGATCTATCGCATCAACCCCTTCGACTGGCAAAAAGAATTTCCAGAAATCATTAAACGGGGCGGTTTCGATGCAGTAATCGGAAATCCACCATACATCCGCATCCAAACGATGAAAGAATGGGCTCCATTGGAAGTAGAACTCTACAAGGAACACTTCACCGCCGCCAGCAAAGGCAACTATGATATTTATGTGGTGTTTGTCGAGCGCGGCTTGAGCCTGCTCAGTAAAACTGGACATCTGGGATTTATTTTGCCGCACAAATTCTTCAATGCGCAATATGGTCAGCCAGTACGAGGCCTGTTGGCAAAGGGCAACCACTTGGCCGAAGTCGTCCACTTTGGCGACAAACAAGTGTTTGCTGGGGCCACGAATTACACCTGCTTGCTGTTCTTGAATAAAGCGGGCAGCAAACAATGCCATTTTGTTAAGGTAGATGATCTAAAGGCTTGGCAAAATACAGGTGAGGCCGTCGATGGCACAATCTCTTCTGCCAAAATCACTGCTGCAGAGTGGAATTTTGCTGTCGGCAGGGGTGCGGCATTGTTCGAAAAATTAAGCAAGATGCCCGTTAAGTTGGGAGATATGGCGGATATTTTTGTTGGATTGCAAACAAGCGCTGACGATGTCTTCATTATGAATCTTGTTGAAGAGACATCACGCACTTTGCGTTTAAAGTCCAAAACTCTCGACACTGAATGGACCTTCGAGAAAGGACTCTTGTTCCCGTTGGTCAGTGGAACCAACGTGAATCGTTACTGCGATCTACCCGAGCGTCAATACATTCTCTTTCCATATAAAGTCGATGGCACATCGGTAGAGTTGATTGACTTCGATGTAATCTCTAAAAATTACCCAAAGACCGCAGCTTATTTATTGAAAAACAAGGATCGGCTGGAAGAGCGGGAACGAGGAAAATTTAAAGGTTATGAATGGTATCGATTTGGACGTAGTCAAAACCTTGGAATTCAAGAACAAATTAAACTTTGTGTCCCCCGTCTCGTGACGAATTTATACGCGGCTTTTGATGGGGAAGGCAATCATTTCTTAGATAATGTTGACGTAGGTGGTATAACTTTAAAACCCGGCTATCAAAAGCAAGGGTTGATATATTTACTCGGTCTTCTCAATTCAAAGCTATTAAGGTGGTACTTTCCATTCGTTAGTGCCCCATTTCGGGGCGGATGGATGTCAGCTAATCGCCAGTTTTTATCGCAACTCCCCATCCGAGTCATTAATTTTTCCGACTCTACTGACAAAGCCCGCCATGACCAAATAGTAAAGTTGGTTGAGCAAATGCTCTCACTTCATAAGCAGTTAGCGGCAGCGAAAACCCCTGACGACAAGACCCAATTACAGCGCCAGATCGACGCCACCGACCACCAAATCGACCACCTGGTGTATGAGTTATATTGTATTACAGATAGAGACATCCAAATCGTCGAGGAGAAGACAAAGTAAGGACGATATAGGATCTTACTCGTTGTACCATTTAATTTAAACATGCTAGATCAACTGGGTATGGAAAGACTTGTAAGTGATAGGGAATCTCTGGGGTTTCACCCAGAGGGGTGTATATACGCAATGCAGTTATGAAGGAGTATCCTGAATTCCGTTTCATTTCACTCCGGATACAATCTTAATTTGTGCGAAATCGTTTTAAGGAGAGTATGATGGGTTCACAGCTATTGAACAGTGTAAAAAGCTCAATTGGCTCACATCAATATTTTTCACTAGTCGATGAAAGATATATAAATAAGCTCTTTGAATATTTAGAATTATTAGAACAAAAAATTCCAAAATCAAAAATGCAAAGACTTATTTATAAAAAGCTTAAATTTAATAATAATTATGAAAGTAAATCATTTATTCAGTCCTTATGTGAAGTATGTGTAGGATATTATCTATTACGACATTTTGGTGATTCATTCGAATATGAAAAAAAAGTTAGAACTGGCTCTGATAAAGATGTCGATTTCTCTTTTAAACATAATCAATATCAAATTAATATTGAAGTCAAGTGTCCTCGATACGATGAACAGGAAAAAATATTAAACAAAGATGGTTTAAAGCTAGGATTTTTTGGAAGAGTACCCGATTATGAAAATCAATATAAAGAATTAAATCAAATGCTTATTGAAGGTCAACAAAATGCCGGGTTAGAGGAAGTTAAGGAAACATTTTTAGAAAAGCATATGGATTATAATTTATATGAATTCTTAAAAGATGCTAATAGTAAGTTTGAGGCGAATTCAAATATATATGAACTAAACTGCTTAATTGTCGGGTGTGATGATCCTTCTGACATTACAGCTTTTATGGGATATATGTTAGGTTATCGAGGTTTATTCGCATTAAACTCATTTTCTGACCCTGAAGATTACAAGCTAGTTGATTTAGTTATTTTAACAAATTTATATAATAGAAATAAAAATCCAAAGTATGCAAGTGAAAGCGAAGCATTGCTTTTTGAGAATTCATTCAATTTATTTCAAATGAATTATATGTCGAAATTGTGTAAATATAATGCCGTAAAAGATTTAGAAGGTATTATTCCTAACGTAACAACAGATTTGGTTGCATTTAACAACACTGATTATGCACCTTCGGAGGTAAAATTAGCGTGCTTAGTTACTTCATTTGTTGGACAAAATATAGAGTGGAAGCAAAAGTTTTACAACAAAGACTTCGCATAACACGGGCCTTCTGCTGGAGTGCTCCCGGCGAAAGCCCGACCGTTAACTGCTACCGCCAATCATAGGCTATGAGACTGATGGGACTCCGCCAAGCATTCCATGGATGGTTACAGATAATCATCCCAAGCAAGAAAGTCCATATGATTGATCCAATGGTAATCAAAGAGATTACTGCGCATCATGAAGCTGCTCACGCAGTCCTCACGCATATCTCGAAGTTCCATTCTCTTATTGGTGCCATTCGCTTGGCTTCCGAGGATATTGGGGATACGTTTTTTTCGTTGAGCAAAAAGAAGCTAGCACGAGCGGGTAAACCCACCGATTTGGGCATGCTAACTGACCCTGATTATATTGAGGAGGCTTCAGTCATCTGCCTTGCTGGGTTTGCCGCTGAATTGCACTACTGCAGGTTGAATTCTCAGGTTTCAGGGAATTACATCCCTGGGCGAAGTTATTCCGACAATGACTACAATACTGTCAAGGAATTAATCTCTAAGGCTGGACTGCCCAAAGACAAGATATCTTTCTATGAGAAACAAGCTTCAGAAGCAGTTGCCCGCAATTGGAGGCATATGCAAGAATTAGCTGGGCTGATTCTGAACTCAAATGGCAACACGCTGGATGCTGTCGACGCAATGGATTACCTCAACAGCGTTTTCGGGACACATAGCCTGTATCCGATTGGAAGAATATAAAAGAGGCGTCCATAAAATTATAAAATTCCATATTCTATACCAATGATCATTCCCTGCTCCTTGGTGGGGATGGGAAAAGTTGGGAGGAGGAGAACCATGAGCATAACTCTACATTAGATATTGGACCCTGTGAGGAATGAGACAGAGATCCAAATAAATCTTGGGCCTGGTTTGTCCAAGCGACACGTAGAATTAGCCAGCATGATTTTGAAATTTTGATCCGCCGCTGAACACTCTTCCGCCCTAAAGGCGAGAGGGTTACACCACATCGCTGATCGGAACACATAAAACAAAAATTATTGACGTGGAAACCCATTTCAGATATCTTTAAAATATAATGATAAAAAAGACTTACATCTACATGCTTTCAGATAGGGACAGAAAAAGACATGAACATACTATTGACAAAGGAAGGGTAATTGGTTTTGTTGTTCAATATGAGGTTTTGATTAAGAATGAATGGAGGCCCGTTGTGAGATATGACACTGCTCACGGTTTTGTTCATAAAGATTTAATCAACCCCGACGGTAGTAAGGAAAAAATATTATTGGGTACGGCAGATTTAAATGAAGCATTATCCTTGGCCGATAAAGATGTAAATGAAAATTGGGAAAGGTATAAAGATAGATATTTCAGGAGGATAAGAACATGACAAGAGAAGAGTTATTTAAAAAGAATCAGCAACTTTCCACTGAATTTGAATTATATCTTATGGAGCATCCCGAAATAGAAGAGAAAATTCCTGATAATGCCATGATCGTATTAGTGCCTGATTATGATAAAGAACTTGCAGAAAAAAATATCGAACTTGCTGAAGCCAACAAAGAGCCAGGGCAGACAATAGTCTATGTCAGAGTTGAGAAACTAAGGACTTCAAGGATTGAGGGACTGACACTTCAAGTGGCTTAATCAGAAATAGAGGTTATCCGTTAAAGGGCATTTTTTATGCATGTCCCTCTTTCTGCCAACAGACCGATTATAACGCCAGATTGATGCCACCGATCAACAAATCGACCACTTAGTTTATGAGTTGTATGAGTTGTATGGGTTAACGGAGGAAGAGATCCAAATCGTCGAGAAAGAGACAAAGTAAGGACAACATGGGATGTGAAAATTTGCCCGCATTTAGGAGATTTTATGACACTCTGTCTTGTTTGGAAAAATGGTGGCCAAATTCATTTCGCCTCAGACTCCAGGATTTCTTTTGGCAACAATCTGTATGCTGATGTTGCGATAAAAGTTTTCTCAATACCTGTGAAGAAAGAGGGACGTCCATAAAATTATAAAATCTTAAGATGCTTTCAACGACTATGCCCTCCTCCTTGGGGGGAAGGGGTGACAGATGTTAGCCCTTGTGGGGAATGAGATAGAGATCCGAATAAATCTTGGGCATGGTTTGTCCAAGCGACACGCAGGATAAGTCAGCACGATTTCGAAATTTTGATTCGCCCCTAAAAGGAATTGAGTAAATCCTGAGGATTTCTGTTTCGGGATGGTAGTTTTCTGGCTTAAAATTATTCTATAATTTATTGAAATAAAACCCCAAGATTCGAAAGGAGGTGATCGAGTAATAAATTGGGGAGAGTGCCTTGATGGAGGAAAACTTTTTAAATGAAAGGAGGGTAAGACAATGGATCTTAATAGAAGAGAATTTTTGAAAACCAGTGCTATGGTTTTAGGAGTGGCAGCTGCAACCGAAGGGATCTCTTCTGTATTTCAACAGAAGGATTCCGTTGCAGAAGCAACTGGCCCTACCCCAGTCTATGAAATTTATGCCTTAAAGTATGCTGGTCCCTTCACCAGCAAACTGGCTATGCTCCTCTGGTTGGATGGATGGGACAAAGACATCGATCGGCATTACTATATCTGGGCGATCAAGGGAAAGGGAGAAGTCATTGTCGTGGACACAGGATGTGGCATAACCCTTGCGACGAAACGGAAACTCAAAAACTATGTCAATCCAGTCGATGTCCTGGCCCGGATCGGCGTAAACGCTACCAATGTCACGAAGGTGATCATCACCCATATTCACTTTGATCATGTCGGAGGGATCGAAATGTTTCCACAGGCCTTTCCCAAGGCCACTTTCTATGTTCAGAAGAAAGAGTACGATTTTTGGATCAAACATCCAATAGCGAAAAAGCATCCCTTCGCCCATGTGACGGATGAATTGGCGAATAAGGCCCTCGCCGCTTTGGAAGGGACGGATCGTTTAGTCCTGGTCTGCGGAGATCAGAAGATCATGCCAGGCATTGAACTGCTATTTGCACCCGGACATACCCCTGGTCTTCAGGCGGTTGCGGTCAACACAGCAAAGGGGACAGCGATCGTGGCATCGGATTGTGCCCACATTGCAAGAAGCTTTAAGGAGGACAAGCCGAGCGTTCTCATCACAGACATGATTGCCTGGATGGAATCGTATGATAAGTTGAGAGCAAAGGCCTCCTCCATCGACCTAATCTTCCCAGGGCATGATGTCATGATGCTCGAGAATTATCCCAAAATGGCAGAGGATGTGACCCGATTAGTTTAGAGGTTATGTTGTTCCGTCCCGCTTTTGCGGGACGGACAACAAAATGGAGTCCAAGTCCTCGATCTTTTTGAGACCTGCACCGACTTTGATTAAGTGGAAGGAAATCCTTGCCAGCGAGGTTGGGTCAGGACTTCGGGGTTCACAATCCCTTCAGAAGGCCTTTTCCCATCGAGGACATCGATCGCAGAGCGGGCTGCCTCCACAGCCAGTCGTGTCACACACTCTCTGGTGAGAGCAGCTGTATGGGGGGTGAGAATCATGTTATCCAACCCTTTGAGAGGGCTCTCTTTTTCCAATGGTTCCTGAGTAAAGACATCGAGGCCGGCACCAGCAATCCTCTTCTCCCGAAGGAATTGAATTAATGCCTCCTCATCGATCACCCCTCCCCTCGAGGTATTCACCAGAAAAGCATCCGGCTTCATCCAACTGAGTTGTTGGCCGCCGATCAATTTCTCAGTAGCAGAAGAAAAGGGGATATGAATGGAGATCACATCCGATTCTCGAAAAAGCCTTTCCATATCACAAAACTCGACCCAGCCCTTAAATGAAGCCTTAGCCTCAGAAGACAAATACGGATCGTGGGCCATGATATACATTCCAAGGCATTGGTGGCAAATACGGGCAAGCTCAGAACCGATCCTCCCCAGTCCAACGACCCCTAACATCTTTCCATTCAGATCACGAGGGATGTTCTTAAAACGTATCCCAAAGTTATCGCGACGCACCTCCCGGTCCATTAATGGAATCTGTTTCACCAGGGCTAAGATCAAAGCCAATGTGTGCTCAACAACGGTTCTGGTATTGGCTCCTGGCACACAGGTGACGAGTATTCCCATTTCGGTGGCTGCTGCTACATCTACATTATCCACTCCCGCACCGGTTCTGGAGATGACCCAGAGGTCATCGGCATGGCTCATCAATTCCCGAGTCATTCTTATCCCTGTCCTGAGAACAATTCCCTGTACCCCCTTCATCAGAGGAAGAACAGCCTCAGGCTTTGGATCTGGACAAAGAATAACCTCACATCCAGATTTTTTAATGAGCTCCATTGCCTCAGCTTCAATGGGCTGCGGAAGTAATATACGCTTAGATCTTGTCAAGACCGCCCCCTTTCGCGGCATAGCGCAAAAATAGTTATCTATCGAAGATATCGTCCTCCACTCACATCGATTGTGATGCCCGTGATGTAACTCGATTCATTAGAGGCTAAGAACACGACCACAGATGCAACTTCTCCTGGGGTCCCAAGCCTACGAAGTGGAATATCGGAGAGAACCTTTTTCTTCTCCTCCTCGCTCTTTGCATCCCAGAGGGATTGGACCCTTTCACCAGTCAAGGTCACAGTGGGCGCGACAGCATTGACCCGGATCCCTGATCTTCCCCAATCGTAGGCAAGTTGCCGGGTCAATCCCTCAACTCCTGCCTTTGCTGCTGTATATTGAACCCCTGCAAGGGAAGCCCTCCAATGACCTGCCAGAGCAGAAATATTAATAATGACGCCACCGCCCTGCTTCACCATCTCCGGAATGACCGCTTGGCAGCATATAAACGTTCCCTTCAGGTTGACATCAACGACAAGATCCCAGTCCTTCTCTTCAATCTCCTCAAGGATATAAGGTGTATTCAGCGCTCCTCCTGCATTATTGACCAAGATATCTATCGTGCCCCACACCCCTTTCAACGCTTTGACTAAATTATTGACCTCGGATCTATTCGTCACATCCACTCTCTTCCCAATGACCCGGCCATGTCCTCCATCTAATTCTTGAGCAGACTCCATCGCGCCCTTTTCATCGATATCGATGATGGCAACCCGTGCTCCTTCTTGATAAAGCGCTTTGGCGATCGCAAAACCCATACCTCGGGCTGCACCAGTGACAATGGCACTTCTGTCTAATAGGCGCTTACACATCTGTTTCTCCTTTAAACATCACTTCATGTGATCTCTCATCATCGATAAGAAAGTTTCTGTTATAGGGTCGATAAATTCGGGGTCATTGATGTGGGCATCCAATTCAGTCACCGGTATCGATGGTTTGAGATTGGCCTTCAATAAGTTGATGAAGGCCTGGTTCCCTTCTGGTTCCCAGTGCGGCAAGTCTTCTCTATCGGGATAGGAAAATCCTCTTAGAGGAATAAATACCTGGGTAGGTCCCTTTGCCCGATTCAATTTTTCCGCAACTATCTTCCCAATGCTTCGAAGCTCGTCAGGACTTAACCTGACCAATGTGAGGTTGGGGTTATGGACAATCAGTTTTCTCGATCTCCATTCAGCTGGAAGACTATGAAGAGGCCCTAAGACCGCATAATTGATGCTTCCAGGAGCCACGATCTGGGGGATGCCAAGCTCACCTGCTGCTTCCAAACGATCCTCCCGAATCGCACCATGAAGCCCGGCCACGAAGCGATCTCCAATCTCGTGGAGATTCAGATCCAATACTCCTCTAAAAGCCCCTTCCCGAATCATGTCCTCCATGGCAATTCCACCGGTCCCATTCTGGTGGAAGGTCACCACCTCAAAACCTTCACGCTCCAGAATCTTTTTGCAGCGCAAAGCTCCTGGTGTGGTAGTCCCCAGCATGGACATCGCCACTGGAATCCCTTCGGGTTTCATCAATTTTTCCCCAATGTTCTCTACCATCCCGCAAATAGTCCCCGCTGCATTCTCTAGGATGCGCTTGGTAAGAAAGTTTAACCCTTGCATATCTGCAACAGAATGCATCATGGTGATGTCTTTTGTTCCCACATACGGGCCAAAGGTAGTCCGGCCCGAGGCAACGGTAGAAACCATCAGTCTGGGAACACCGATCGGAAGGGTACGCATGGCAGCACAACCAATGTCCGTTCCCTGAGCCCCTCCAATGCTGACAACTGCTTGAAAACGACCTTGATCATAAAGTTCTCTACAGATGATCTCAGCCCCTCGGATCATGTTCAAAATGCATCTCCCTTTGTCACCAGTGGCCACAACTTCCCTCAGCGGAATCCCGCCACGATGGGCAACCTGCTTCTGATCGATATCGACGTTAACGTGAGGAGGAGCGAGAATCCCTGTGTCCATCGTCAGTACATGAACCCCCCGAGCTTCGATACATTTTTTGAGAAAGAGAGCCTCTTCTTCCTTTGTATCGAATGTGGCAATCAATAAGACGGTCTTATCCATAGCATACCCAATACGTCTCTCGGTGGCCAAATATTTCAAATGACAAATGCCCGAAGGTCAAAACTGTTCTTCCTACTCCTGTTCTTTTCTGAATCTCCTTTATGGCCTCATTCGCTCTTTCCCGGTTCAATTCTCTGTAGATGATTGGCTTGATCTTTCCCCTTTGGACGAGGTCGATCACTTCCAGAACCTCCTGCTTTGTGGAGGTTCTTAACCCGCATCCTGAATGACCCATCTCCATCACATCATACGCCATGGGGCTTCACCACTACCTTGATGGCCCCTCCCCTTCTCTCTTTAAACGTTTGGAATGCTTCAGAAATATCGTCCAACGAAAAAGAATGGGTGACCAGACGCCTCAGATTCACCTTGCCGGAAGCCAGCAACGAGACCGCTCTGCCGCAATTGGCCCGCCCCTCTCCCCGCACGGTGTAAATGAATTTATTATTCTTCCCAAGGGTGGAAAAATCAGCACTCACGGGTTCATCAGGAAATCCAAGGAGAAGGACCTTGCCCATCCGCTTGGCCATAGCGATCGACATCTGGGGACCTTGGGTCGCACCCGAGGACTCGATCACCAGGTCCGCACCAATCCCTCCTGTCTCTCCGAGGACAGCCTGAAGAGGATCTTCTTGATGAATATCGATAATTCGATCTGCGCCCAAATCTTTCCCCACTTGAAGCCGGGATGCCCTTGTCCCAACTAAGACAACTCTTTTAGCGCAAAGGGCCTTGGCCACTTCCACCGCAATCAATCCCAGAGGGCCTGGTCCAATCACCACCACATAATCGCCAACGATATATCCCCCAATGGTCTCATAACCATAAAGCACGCATCCAAGATTCGTGATGAGAGAGGCCTCATCAAAATCCACGGAGTCAGGGATCGGGTAGACTGTATTGACATGGTTGACCACATACTCTGCAAAACCTCCGTTGGTTGTAAATCCGTTGGCTCGGTGTCCTTTTTCTCCATAATTCAAGCAGGCCGTATAATAACCCAGCCTGCAATTTCTGCAACGCATGCAACCCAAATGGGCTTCCACAGCCACCCGATCTCCCACCTTGAATTCATCGACAGTCTCTCCCAGGCCGACCACTGTTCCAGCATACTCATGGCCTGGGATAAAACTTCCATAAGGAGGCTGAGCCGCCCATGGCTTTGCTATAAGGCTGACATCTGAGCTGCATACGGCACATGCATCTACCCTGATGAGAACATCTGCCGGACCCGGAAGAGGAGTCTCCACCTCCTTGATCTCTAAGACATTCGGAGCCATCAACACCGCTGCCTTCATCTTCTTGGGAATGTCCAACATGATTCCTCCTTTTATGAAGAGCCGGCTGGCCGATAGAGGATCCTGACAAATTCCTTTTCAATATCTGCGATATGGGCAGCCATGACCTTTCTTGCTCGAGCCACATCGCCATCCTTGATGGCTTCATAAATCCGTTGATGGTAGTCCAATGAGCGTTTGCTGATGTTGGACTTTTCGATGATCAAGGCGATGTTGTCCCTGAGGAGATCACGGATTTTCTCGATGAAATCGCCAAGGATGCTATTTTTTGCTGCTCTGGCAATACAGAGATGAAAGTGATGGTCTGAATTGATGAAAGCGGTCGAATCATGAACCTGAATCTTCATCTGGTTGAGACTTTCTTCTAAGGCCTTAATGTCTCCTGCCCCTGCCCGCTTTGCCGCTAAGGCACAGAGTTCCATTTCGATGATCTTTCGAACCTCAATCATCTCTGCAATGTGGTGATCTTCTTGGGATCTGGAAAAATACAGGGAGAGATTCGTTCGCCATTGTGATTCTCGAGCTACATAAACTCCCTTGCTTTGGCGATCCAAGTAGCCAAGATGGACAAGGGCATTCAAGGCTTCCCTCAGTGAACTTCGGCTAACGGAAAGATGCTTTGCCATCTTCATCTCTGAAGGAAGCCTCTCGCCGGGAGAGAACTCACCGGAGTGAATCATCTCTCTGATCTGCTCAAGGATGCCGTCCGACACCAGAACCTTTTGTACCGGTTTTAAAGGCATAAATTCTTAAATCCCAATAACCAAATCCCAAATTCCAAATAAACTCCAATTACCTAATATTCAATCACCCAAACAAATATTTAGAAGAATTATTTTCAAAATTTGGTCATTGAGTTTTGGATATTATTTGGTGCTTGAAATTTGGTTATTCATCATACTCGATTATTAAACTCACGATTTGTGGCCTTGATGGGGAACTTCTTCACCTCCTCAAGGAAGGCTGATAGGTGATTGGCACTGTGTTCAAAATATTTGAGTCCCTTCTCCTTGCTCCCCCGAAATGGATTTCCAATCGTGGAAGTATCGGAATACTCTTGATGTTCCATGGGAACCCACGCCTGCTCTGTTCCCATGAATTCCACCATCCCAGAACCATCTCGCTTAGAGAAGGCCGGTCCCATCCATTTTGGAGCATGCGTCCGATCCTGAACAGCCTTTGACATATCCACACGGGTTTCGTCGTAGGCCAGACAAGTTGACGTCTCGATCTCACCAGAATGCCAGCCCGGTGTCTCTTCCGGCGGGCCTTCGATGATCCCCTTCAGGGCATGATACTCTCTTTCTGTAGGAGTCTTATACCAGCACGTGAAGACCCCGGTTTCATAGCGAATACGGCGGAGGACATCATCCACGACTTTTGAGTTGGAGCCATGATGGGTGACATAGACAACCTTGTTAAAACCGTGATAGATGAGGGACTTTCCAATATCATAGACCAAGCGGCGGTAGGTATCACCGGAAAGGGTAATCGTACCAGTCCCTTCTCCGATCCCATGCATATGGTGAGGTGAGTAGCCATAGGGAATGATAGGAGTGTAGATGACGGAAGCCTTCTCAGAGGCCCGTTTCACCACCTCCCAAGTGGTTAATGCATCGCATCCCAATGGGATGTGAGCTCCGTGGCGTTCCAAACTCCCCATCGCTACGATCACCACATCGCATGTCTTCAGATATTCGGCAACATCCAGATAGGTCATATCATGAAGATAAAAGGTCTTTCTTTTTGCCATCGTCCTGCTCCTTTCTAAATTTCTCCACTCGTCTGTTTGAAATTGGGCCTTTCATTCCTTTAAAAAACCAGAGATTAAGAGATCTTCCCGCAATTTCTTCTTCTCTTCAGGAGTCAACGCTAAGAGAGGAGCACGAGGGGGACCACCATAGAATCCTGCAAAATCCATGGCTGCCTTAACGCCTGCGACACCGAACTTTCCAGAGACCGTCTGATTGATCTGTATCAGCTTGAATTGAAGTTCTCTCCCTTCTTCCAACTTGCGAGCAACTCCTAAGTCATAAAGTCTGCAACACGGCTCTGGAAAACCGTTGGCCAACGAAAGGACACCACCCACCGCACCCATCAACAGCCCTGTAAAGAAGAAGTTGGCAGAGCCGGCTAACAGATAAAAATCGGGCTGGGCATTGAGAATATAGGCACTCAGGTTTCCAGGAGAGCTGTCCTTCATTCCTAAAATCTTTGGATGGGAAGAGACTTCTCTAATGACAGTCGTGGACATCGTAATTCCGGTTACACTCGGATTATTGTAAAGAAGGACGGGAATGGGGGAGTGCTCGGCCACGTGGATAAAATGGTTCATCAATGCCTTGTCCGACATCTTCTTTGCAAAGAAGAAGGGGGTAATCAAACTTCCGTAATGGGCACCGATCTCTGCTGCCTGATGGCAGAGCTCGATGGAAACCTTGGTCGATTCTGCACCGGTTCCCGCCATGATCACCTTATCAGGAGAGGCCGCCTTCACGACTGCCTTGAGAACATCCATCTGCTCTCGGTGGGATAAACTCCGAAATTCGCCATTGGTGCCTAAGACCAAATAACCTCGAAGCCTGCTCCGGTTGAGCTTCTCAACATTGAAAGAAAGCTTGTCCAAAAGGAGATTTCCTTCTTCATCAAAAGGAGTAGTGATGGGAGCAAAGACGCCGGAAAGCCACTCTCGATGGTACACCTTTTCCTTCGACATAGAATAAGTACCCCTCTGAAGAATTTATTCTCGAATTTTTAAGGTAATAACCAGATCATCTGATTGTCGGACAATATTATACCTCACCAAAAAATTTGTCAACAGAAATTTACCTTCTTTCCCCTATCATCACCTCTGGTACCCGAACCGTTCTTCAAAGATGGGAGCGATCAAATTATCCGCTGGCACATAATCGTCAGTGAGGATCACAGAATAGCGTTCCTTCAGATATTGCTGCAGTCGATCTGGGGGCATAACATGGGAGGTCATCTCTTTATCGTCCTTACCTTTCAACGCCCTGACGAAATCATCCGTGTTTAATCTCTGGGGACTCGTCACCACCACAAAGGTGCTGATCCCGATGTGGTCGTAATCCGAACTGAGGGTAATGAGATGGACATTTCCCTTTCCAAAGACCTCTTCCAAGGTTCGGATATAGGAAGGCATGAAGGCTCCCTTCTTAAAACTATCGATCACATTGGCCAGAAGCAATCCATCTGGCTTCAGAAGCCTCTTCAATTGCATTGCAAACTCTTTCGTTGTCAAATGATACGGAATGGAGAGGTCATTGAAGGCATCTCCAAATATAAAATCATAACTCCCTTCTTCGTTGCAATTCATCACAAACCAGCGGCCATCTTCGTTGAAGGAACGGATCTTTGTATCCTCTGAGATCCCGAGATATGTTTTGACCACCCGAGTGACCTCAGGGTCGATCTCCACCACGTCGATCACTGCCTTCGGATATTTTGCCTCGACAAAACGAGGGAAGGTGTAACCACCGCCGCCGATGAAAAGGGCTTTAAAGGATTGCCGTTTCCTCGCTTGCCATCTCACCACTTCTTCATAGATTCGGATATACTCATACTCGAGATAGAACGGATCGTTTAAGTCTGTATAAGAATGGACGAGATGATCGAGGACCAGGGCTTCTAAAGGGGCTCCTCCACTTCGAGTGCTATCCTTCTTCAACTTGATCGTGTAGTAATCGCTCTCATTAAAGAAATACGTCTCCTCGTCCAGGGGCGGCTTAAAGGCATATCCATAAAATGCCCACAGCAAGGGGATGAGAATCGTGAAGAAGAGACCAAGAACTTTTTTTCTGACAAAGAAACCTCCAAATACCAAAGCCGAAAGAATGAGGATGACCCCCATGGTGAAGAGGATGTGACGAGTTCCCATCCATGAGATGAGGAAGAATCCAGTGGCGAAGGTCCCGAGGATGGAGCCAAGAGTAGAGAAGGCATAGATCTTTCCAACGACATTGCCGGTCTTTTCCAGGTTGTTGAGGGTCAGCTTGACCACAACAGGCGAGATCATCCCGAGGAGACACGACGGGACCAAAAAGATAATGGTGGTGATCAGAAGGATTCGGATCATCAAGGTCGTTTGAAATTGGGCTGCTCCAATGAGGTTGGTCAAAGGTGAAATGGAGAATGCCCCTAAACCAGAAAGGAAGAGAAGCCATCCGAGGGTTGAAGACCGAGGATATCGGTCAGCAATCAGTCCTCCTATGTAGGCCCCAATGCTGATGCCAGCAAGAACCACACCAATGATGCTTGTCCAGGTATAGAGAGAAACACCCACATAGGGCGCCATGATCCTTCCTGCTACCAGTTCAATGACGAGGGTACAGAAACTGGCGATAAACACAACGATATTAGCCTTGATGACCGCTCTTTGCATGCCGAGACCCCTCCAAGAAGAATATGAAAAGGGGCAGCATGCCCCTTCTCTCTTTTCCTTTTATCCCTTTGCTTTTAGCGAAGGCGGTGAACATTCTATAATCTGTCGAAGAGAAGTGCAAACCTTTTTCTCCCTTCACTCCCCTTTGAACTTCGGTGACCGTTTTTCGAGAAATGCCGTGATGCCTTCACGAGCGTCCGAAGTGCGGGCACTATTGGCAATCGACTCGCTTTCGTGCTCCATCTGGGTCTCCAAGGTCTCAGTCCAGCCGCTATGGAGTAACCGCTTCGATATCCCAAATGCGCGAGTCGGGCCAGCTGCAAGCTGCGCGGCCATAGCTCTCGCCTGGGCAAGCAACTCTTTATCCGGCACGACGCGATTGACGATGCCCCATTCAAAGGCTTCCTGTGCAGAGAGCATTCGATTGGTAAGTGTGAGCTCCAGCGCCCGTTTAAGACCAACCATCCGGGGAAGAAAATAGGTTGCAGAGCCGTCCGGTGTCAGACCGACCCGCGTGTACGCTACCATAAACCGGGTCGACTCGGCCGCAACGACAATGTCGCAGGCGATGGCGATGCTCATCCCCGCTCCTGCAACTGCTCCGTGGACGGCTGCAATCACTGGCGGCTCCATTCGCATCATGCGTGACATGCCGGCGTGCAAGTAAGTCGTCACCTCCTTAATATAATAAGGTAGGTCTTTGCCCCGCGAATGAAAGTCCTTTAGGTCGCCGCCGCCGCAGAACATCTTCCCTGCTCCCGAGATCATCACCGCTCGAATTTCTGGATCTTCGTCACAGCGCAAGACCGCATGCATCAGGTCCCTGCCCATCTCTTCGTTAATCGAATTGGCTGCTTGTGGACGGTTGAGGGTAATGTGAGCGATATGGTCTCTGACGTCAAAAAGAAGAGTGGTATACTCCATCTCAATGGTCCCTCCCTATTCGTGGAATGAAGTAAATGACTGGCAGTTTAACGATTGCAGGTGATTTCGTCAATCTATTCTTTTACTCTTCGGAGTTCCTTTCAATCCCCTTTACAAACTGGTCATAAAATATAAAATAAGAAGCAACAGGATGGAAGCCCTTGTCATATGGCGACGCAGAAGATATTAAGTCGTGATTTTGTTCTCAGTTTCTTTGCCCAATTCAGCTCCTCCTCTGTCTTCTTCATCCTCATCCCTACCATCCCAATCTACCTTTCAAGATTAGGAGCCACAGAGGCTGAGATCGGTGTTCTCGTTGGAGTATCGAGCGTCTCCTCCCTGATTCTCAGACCTTTCATTGGCAGAGCTCTCCTAAAGATTACCGAAAAAAAATTCATGATTGCTGGTGCTATCCTCTTCGCCCTTTCATCCATGGCTTATCTCTTCGCTCCTCCCTTCTTTCCCTTTTTTATTGTGAGGATCTTTCAAGGAATCAGCATGGCTTTCTTCTTCACCGCCTCTTTCACATTAGTCGCCAACATCAGTCCTGAAGCCCATCGGGGACAGAGCATCAGTTACTTTTATTTGGCCGTCAATATCGCCTTTGCTCTGGCTCCCTCTTTTGGGATGTTCATTATCAACCACTTTAGCTTTACCATTCTTTTCCTTGTCTGCACGGGTCTATCGCTATGCGCCCTTTTCATCACCACGAAATTGAAAGAGAGGCCGATTGACCCATTGCAAGGTCAATCCCTAAAGGATCAACCCTTCCTGAACCGTGAAGCCCTTCCACCCGCCACCATCGCATCTATCGTCAATATCATCTGGGGAGCCTTGACCGCGTTTTTTCCCCTCTATGCTCTGAGCCGTGGAGTTACCAATCCTGGTCTCTTCTTTGCAGCTTTTGCCCTCATGCTCATTTTGGGCCGTGCTTTTGGTGGAAAGATATTAGATATTTACAGCAGAGAAAAAGTGATCCTTCCCTGTCTCACAACCTATATCATCTCCATGGTCATCCTCGCCTTCTCCACAACCCTTCCAATGTTTATTCTCGTAGCTGTGATCTGGGGTATTGGGAACGCCTTTCTCTATCCAACCTTGGTGGCCTATGCCCTCGATCGTGCAGGGCCATCTCGGGGGCCAGCCATGGGTACCTTTACCGCAGTGGCCGATGTGGGAGTTGGTATGGGCTCCATGATCATGGGGATCATCCTTCATTGGACCAACTACCCAACGATGTTTCTCTGTCTGGCCTTCACAGGGGTTATCAATCTCCTCTATTTCAATTTTTTAGTCAGAAAAAGGAGGAATCGGTATGCCCATTTATGAATACCGATGTGAAGATTGTGGAAAGATCTCTGAATTTCTTTTGATCAAGACCGATGAGATCTTTGTCCCCCAATGCAAACGATGTAAAAGTAAGAAGATGTCCCGAGTCCTTTCTAAGGTGAGGGTCATCCGTTCAGAAGAGAACAGAATGGAAAGTTTGGCCGATCCGTCGAAATGGGGCGATCTGGATGAAAGGGATCCGAAGAGTATGGCCAAATGGATGAAGAAGATGGGAAAAGAGTTGGGCGAGGATATGGAAGGAATGGATGAGGAATTGGATCAGGCCATTGAAGAAGAGACGACTTCGAAGTCGGAAAGAAATTTGGAAGATTAGACTTTCATCTCTCCCCTAACGAAAGCATGGGGTGAATGAAGCCATATTTTCATTTTTTCCAATTTGGTGTATATTTTACTAAAAAGATTAGGGGATTATACCTATGAAAGAACTCAATCGTATAACCATTGACCCAGATATTTGCCTCGGCCAACCCATTATTCGAGGAATGAGGATAACTGTTTCGGTTATCCTCAAACTCGTTGCCAGTGGGATGACAACACAAGAAATATTGAATGCTTATCCAGAACTTGAAGAAGAGGATATCGTTCAAGCTTTGAAGTATGCAGCCTGGCTTTCTTCAGAAAAGACGAAACCGATTCCATTGAAGGGAGTCGCAGGTGCCTAAGCTTGAATTCCTCGCCAATATGAACATATCTCCTCTGACTGTTGAGCAGTTAAGAAAATACGGCTGGAATATCGTTCGTGTTTCTGAAGTAATGAGCAGAGGGAGTAAAGATATTCTTATCTATGCACAAAGGCAAAATAAAGTGGTCATTACACAAGATCTTGATTTTTCGACAATCTTGGCATTAAGTGGATATGGGAAACCAAGTCTCATGAACCTTCGCCTTGAGAATCCAAGACCCGACCTTGTTACAGCTCGTATTATTGACGTTGTATCCATCATGGAGAAGGAGTTAGAAGAAAGGGTCGTCGTCACCATTGATGAGACATCTGCCAGATATAGAAATTTGCCTATTAGGTTAGAATAATATGGGCAATGGTTTCGGATTAAAAAAGAGCCTATTCTCAAAAGGAATAGGCTTTTTCCCCGATGTAGCCTTAGATATTTGATATGCCAAAGGTTATCACAATTTGTGATAACCTTGAGGTGGTTAAATGAAGGCACTTATTCCCTTAGAGGTTATTGAACGGAGAATTTTGTTGATTCGCGGGCAAAAGGTTATTTTAAGTGTGCATTTGGCTGAACTCTATGATGTTGAAACAAGGGTTTTAAATCAGGCAGTCAGAAGAAATATCAGTAGGTTTCCTGAAGATTTTATGTTCCAGCTTAATAGTGCTGAGGCGGAGCACCTGGTATCACAAAATGTGATACCACATAAAAAGTATTTTGGCGGGTCACTCCCTTATGCCTTTACAGAACAAGGTGTAGCAATGCTTTCGAGTGTATTAAAAGGTTAGTACTACTACGTTAAGTTATTCTTGACAAACAATAGCAAATTTGTATATGCTCTCGGGTATGAAACCCCGAGAGATAGAACGATTCCGGTTGAAGCTGAAGGCCTTCTTGGCTGATGTAGTTCT
>Ga0315312_1001045_pt1 | contig 24147 bp, 24 predicted proteins | sample TDP7_MG_FD_203629 | JGI IMG/M metagenome (GOLD analysis project Ga0315312, IMG submission 203629) | Freshwater sediment microbial communities from Lake Towuti, South Sulawesi, Indonesia - TDP7 | ecosystem: Environmental > Aquatic > Freshwater > Lake > Sediment | place: Indonesia: South Sulawesi... | reverse complement strand
CGCCTAACAAAATGAAAGATTTCTGAGGTTTATGACCGATAAACATGGGTAGCTGAACCTTACTGATAAAAGCAAGGAGGCTACTCATGGCAAAATCAATACTTGACGATGGGCTATGGCAAATCATCGAGCCATTAATCCCAAAGAAGAAACGAAGATTCCGGTACCCGGGCCGAAAACCTCTGCCCAACCGGGTCGTTCTGACAGGCATCCTGTTTGTACTCAAGACCAGAATTGCCTGGGAAGACCTGCCACAGGAAATGGGCTGCGGCTCGGGCATGACCTGTTGGCGTCGCCTGCGAGATCGGCAAAAGGCTGGCATCTGGGACAAAATCCACCAGGTACTCCTAAGGAGATTGCGGCAGGCAGACCAAATCGATTTCTCTCGTGCAGTGGTCGACTCGGCCTCGGTACGAGCGGTTTTTGGGGGGCCAAAACAGGCCCAAACCCCACGGATCGCCACAAAAAGGGCTCGAAACATCATATGGTAACTGACGCCAATGGTATCCCTTTGGCGGTGAGATTGACTGGCGCCAACCGTCATGATGTCACACAGTTGCTGCCGTTGATTGAGCAGATTCATGCTATTGCGGGCAAGGTCGGCAGACCACTTCGGCGTCCAGCTTCTGTGCTTGGCGATAGAGCTTACGACAGCGAACCACACCGCCAAGAACTTTGGCCAAAAGGGCATACAGCCGGTGCTGGCTCACAGACGCACCGATAATGGCAGTGGCCTTGGGATTTATCGGTGGGTTATTGAACGGAGTCTTTCGTGGCTGCATCAGAATCGCCGTCTTCGCATCCGCTATGAGAGACGTAACGACATCCACCAAGGTTTCTTGATTATTGGTTGTATCAAAATATGCTGGAATCATTTGGCAGATTGTTCATTTTGTTAGAGGCTCTAACAAATTACCGGTGGGATATGCGACCACCAAATGCTCAGACACCATTGGGGACTATCCGTAAATAAATCACGACCTCAATGGTCGCTATTATATTCTGCAGGATATGCATAGCAATAGGCGGAAAAATAGAATGGGTTTTCAGCCGGGCCAGCCCCAGCAGCAGGCCGCCTAAAAAAAGGCTGGCAATGCTGTAGATGTCATATTGAACGTGCATAACCGACCAGGCCAACGAGGTTATAATTACTGCCCCGGCCGGTCCCATTCTCGAACTTTCAATGCCTTTGAATAAAAAGCCGCGAAAAAAAATCTCCTCCACCAGAGGTGCTACGATGACCAGCGCCAGCCAGAGCAAGGGCATGAAGTATGCAGTTTTGTAGGCGCTAATCATGAACTCCGGCAGAATTGGCCTGCCGAGCAAGAAAGTCAGGATATCGTGACATGCGACGAACAACACAACAGCGAAAACCCATTTGCCGAGCTCTTTCCACCCCACTGTGTGCAGGCAAAAATATTCCTTAATCGTGATTTGCTTGTGAATTTTTACAAAAAGTACCGTAAGCCCAATAGAGAAAGGTGCCGACAGAGATGTTGCTATTGCTAAGCAAAAGCCGTTCGATTTCAGGCTGTCAGCAACCTTGAAAATATCAAGGTGCTCATCCTGTAGTCTGGCAACAAAGATAAACAAAAGGACCACAATTGTTTGTACGAGAACATAGACTACGCCGATAATACATGAAAATCCTATGGTGGCCCAAAAGCCCCACGGAGCCGGTTTTTGATTCTCAATACGTCGGCCTTCTTGCTGAATTTCTTGTAGCGCCATTAGCCAAGCAAACTCCAAAAATTATTAAATTAGGCTGTCGCCAAGCCCAGTTGTCAATTCTCAATTGTGAATTTTCGATTATACAGGACAGACTGAATATTTTGACTTGGCTGCCATGGTGACATACAATGACAATTATGAAAACCAGCAGGATCAGCAGAGTGATGCAGATTTTGACCACACTGCAGGCGGGAAAAAGTTACGCCGTCGGTGACTTGTCGAAGATGTTTGGAACGAGCCGGCGGACTATCTTCCGCGACCTTAGGGAATTGCAGGCGATAGGCGTTCCATATCATTATGACGCCAAGGCAGGTGGTTATGCGATAGAGCCTGAGTTCTTTCTGCCGCCGGTGGACTTGAACCTGCAGGAGGCGTTAAGTCTGCTTCTTTTAGCCCACGAGGCAAGTAAACAAATCCAGCTACCCTTCAAAAGGTCGGCACTACTTGCGGCGCTGAAAATCGAAAATAACTTGCCGGTCAAGATCAGGCAATACTGCAATAAATCTTTGCGTTGTATCTCCACCAGAGCCGCTGCCCAGGCGCCGATGGGCCTACTTGATGAAACTTTTGCACAATTGCAAAAAGCTATCCACAGCAAACGCAAGGTAAATATCACCTACCATTCGCTTTTTGATGGCAAAATCATCGAGCTCGAGTTGTGTCCCTATCATCTACTATACAATTGCCGGGCGTGGTACGTGCTGGGTTTCTCTAATATCCATAAAAGTGTTCGCACATTCAAGCTCAGTCGGATCAGGCAGCTAAAAATCACGGGCAAATGCTTCCTCGGCGGAGATGAATTCAACCTGGCAGACTACCTCGGCAGGGCCTGGTCGATGATACCGGAGGGCCGGCTCTATAATGTTAAGCTCAGGTTCCTGCCCAAAGTAGCTGAGAATGTCACTGAGGTACAATGGCACAGCACGCAAAAGGTCACCCGCAATCCGGATGGCTCATCTACGGTGGAGTTTCGTGTTGACGGCCTGGGCGAGATAACCTGGTGGGTCCTCGGCTACGGCGACCAGGTGCAGGTACTGGCCCCAAAGGTCCTTCGCAACAGAATAATGGAAATCGCCCAAAGCATGATCAGGCTCAATGAAGGCGTATAACTTCTGGATCGGGCGAGGCCAGCCAATAATCAGCGAACAGGCTTAAATCATTACAGTCAACTTGGCTAGTCTGGTCAAGGTCAGCCTGAGAGCACCAGTTAGTAGCGGGGTCTTGGCAGCCTTGCCGGGTCCACTGCGCGGAAAATAATGCGAAGTCCCGGAAATCGACACGGCCATCAGCGTTCAGGTCCGCCAGATGCGGGACTGCACTAAGGGCTACATTTATTGTCAATTCTCCGTATCCGAGGGCGTCTCCAATCTTGTGGTCTGCATAGCCACCGCCCGCATTGTTGAGAAAGACATAGATTTCTTCGCCGGCATAAGCATCTACAGCACCTGACAGCGAACCATAAGGCCCGACCCCTGCTTTCGCAGGGGCAAGCCTATCCCCGCGCAGGCGGGGATCAAGACCGGCCAGGAAATCGTCTGTTGCGCTTTCGATGTACACCTGCCATGCCCAAAAGCCGGTCCAGGTGAACTGTGGAAATGATATATCCACCTTTAGCCTGCACGGTGCGCCAAGGGCAAACTCCGTGACTTTCAGCCGGCCTTCAATAGTGCTGTTGGCATCTTGAGCAAAGTAGTCCATCAAATCCCATCCAACATCAAATCGGTACGAGCCGTCGAATGTACTGGAGAGAATGACTTTATTTGGCTCAGTCAGTGCTTCTGCCGAAATAGAAATTCCGACCTCGTCATGGCTCTGAAGTTTGTCCCAATAGGCTGAGGCAAAGCATCGCCTGTTTGTGCCCTCATCTGAGTCGGTCACCGCGTCCCAATACCGGCCATAGTAATCATGCCATCCTACCTCAGCCACCGCTTCGGCAGTGCAGGAGTAGTCAAATATCATTGCCCGGAGCTGTTGCGGCAGGATAAATAAAGATAGAGCAAATATCGCCACGACAAATTCTTTGGGTTTTTCAGCCATCGGATTTTCCTTGTTAAATTTCCTCGGAGGCTTGCGTCCTGACTATCAAAAAGTGTACCAAAGTTCCCTGACTGCTTCAAGGAATTTCTTTGTCGCTATCATCTCTCCGTGGCTACGGCTGCAAAGCGCTGATTTTCGATTTCAGATTTGGGTCTGCGACTTTCAATCGGCATTCGGCAATCGAAAATCCAGAGATGTCTATATCAGCATATTGATTGATCCATTCGTACCGAATATCTGCGGTGCAAAATGATTCCGGTAGTCCCGATGAATCGAGGTGCTTATTAACCATTCGTGAACCTGCCCTGACGGTTTGTCGTGGTCGCCCTCTGGCGTTGAATTATACTGGGCCGTTTCGTCGTTATCCTGCCCGCCAAGGACGAGTTCTTTGTCAGCCTGCTGCGCAAGTTCGTCGGATCTGGCTGGGACGGACACTTCAAGTCGCCTTACCTGGGCCCCACAGTCTTGCAGGGCGCGCATTATCTGAGGAAGTGCCAGCTCAATCTCACATCGGGTCTCGGGTTTGCTGACTTCCAATAGGATGGTTATCTGGTCTTGCTGTTGCTGGAACCTCACAAAAACTCTGCCCAGTTCGGGTGGATTAAGGTAGATAGTGAGCTGCGTGTCACCTTGACGCAGAGAGCCTTTGATTGATATGGCTATCTGTTGGCTGATGCCAGTGGTAACATTGGAGGTAGCCTCAAGGCAGGAAAGAGGGTGGTTTGGCGATGCAATGATAGGGTGACCGGCCATCGCTGCGCTTATTATGGCCGGTTTTGAAGCTGCCACCCCAGTGTCCACAGCCGATCTGGTATTTGAGCCTGAACTACCGGAGTTTTTTGTCTGACCGGAGCGTATCTCAAATTGCATATAGTTTTTTAGTGCTTTGAGTGGACGGTCCGCCGTAGGCGGAAATTCGAAATTCCTGGCCGGAGGCCAGAGTGGTTTCTCAACTGCTAATTGAGATTTTTTCGGACTTTGAGACACCTCCTGGTGCGTGTCCAAGGATTTGCTTTGAGCAAGCTGCAAGAATTTATCCGCCAGACGCATGGCGGATTTATCTATCAGGGGTCTTTTTCCATCGGCTTGAGTGGCCAGAGTTTTAGCACCAACAGATTCGTGTTGTTCCGAAGCTTTAGCCCCCGCCATAGGGGCGGGGATAACCCTGCCCGCTGGGGGCAGGGCTAATCTGCCGGGGTTCTTTGCTACTTGCTGCTCGTTGAGGTCTGCAATGGCACCGTTAGAAACCTCCGCCCCGCCCAGCGCTGGGCGGGGCTGCCCATGCGGAGACACCGGAAGGTTCAAGGCCGCGATGTCCCCTTGCAGCGCAAACTGCGCCCCTATTTGCTCAGCATCGTGTTGCCGGTGGGTTTGTTGCTGTTCTATTTCCGCTCTATTATCGGACGATTTGTTTCTTACGACTTCTTCGCCTGGCACATGGCTGAAGACTCTTGCTAATGAACTATTGGTGTTATCTTGACTGTCAGTGCCGTTATTATAGGTCTTTTGTAGCGCGAGGTTATCTGCTTGGTACCAGTTGTAGACTATTGCCGTATCAGGTCGTGCGCTGTGACTTGTCGTCAGCACTGACTGAGCTGAACCGGGACCAGCCGTACCTGCAAACATGTTCCCGATAGTTGACATGCCAATATCCATGCAGAATCCCTGCAAGAGCCAGATCTAGGGTTAGCAACGAGCGTGCCATCATGCACAAACCAAGCAATCTGAGACGATAAGAGCTTTGAAATACAGAACTTATAAACACCAAGAAGTTAGCAGTTCGAACAATATGTCTTGCTGGCAGCGGTAGCTGTGGAGAAATATTCCTGAAGCGGGAAGATTCTTCCGGTCTGCATAGCGCAAAGCTCAAGAGATTTCGTCTGCGCAATGGCTATGTAAAAAAACATTCCCGGTGTAAAGAATCCTGACATGGCTGAACCTCGTAGGAATCTATCAATTTCTCGTAGAAAGGCCTTTTTCAACGCAATCAGGTGGGCCAAAAGCTGGAAATGCCTGTTTGGGCGTGTCTGGCACGATTATTGCTTGATTTGCCCTGAGCAGAGATTGTTTATACCGATAAGTTAGGAGCAAGTTGAGGTGGCCAAAACGAGCAACATACTGGATTTACTCGAGGCCGGCATTAAGGCTGAGAGCCTTCGCCAGAAGGCGATTGCCAGCAATATTGCCAATCTCCAGACCCCTGGCTACCACCGGATTGACGTCCAATTCGAGCGGTTACTGGCCAAGGCTTTGAACTCGCCTGGCGAGGTTGATATTGGTGAGCTTGAGCCGCAACTTTATCGGCCCAATCAAACGCCTGTCAATGCAAACGGTAATGACGTCAATTTGGAGACCGAGGTGGGCGAGATGGTTAAGAACACGCTTCGCCACAAGACATACATTCGGGCGCTCAACAAGAAGTACCGACAACTTGAGCTGGCGATCAACACGACTAACACAGGGTAGGAACGTAATGCCAAAATCAAATGTCAAAATGCAAAATGCAAAATTAAGGAGGTCACCCCCGCGTCTTCCTATCGGAAGACAGGAGCGGGGGTTCCACAATTTTGATTTTTGCTCTTTGATTTTTGAATTGTTAAAGGAGCAAAGCAAATGGATGCTAACAACGTCTTCGGCCCTATAGACATAGCAATCTCAGGTATGCGGGCACAGGGCAAAAATATGGAGGTGATCTCATCGAACGTTGCCCACGCCCGCACTACCGATGTCGGCAAAGGTGAGCCGTACCGCAGACTTGAGCCTATACTAAAGGCGGAAGATGAGGACATCAGCGGCGTAATAGTAGACCAGATAGTCAAAGATATGAGCGATTTTCACAGTATTTTCGATCCCGGCAACCCACAGGCCGATGAGCATGGATATATATTGATGCCCAACGTGAGTCTGCCTATTGAGATGATGAATTTGACTATCGCTACTCGTACCTATCAAGCCAACGCGGCGGTTCTTAAACGTTATCAGCAAATGGTAGAAACGACACTCGAGTTACTCCGATAAACCAGGGAAAACAGCAACAGAGGACACAGAGTCCACAAAGATAAAAAAGATCCTTGCTCTGAGTTCTCTGTGCTGTCTGTGGCAAAAAGGGCTAAAGCAATGATTGATTTTAATGCTAACGTCGGATCGGTCTTGCCTAACCTTAACAAATTACCGCCCCAAATGGGCAATGCTACCGAGAAGGTGGACTTTGGTGAGACTATCAAGGCTGTAGGAAAGTACATATCTAAGGTTGATGACCTCCAACTCTCGTCGGATATGTCTATACAGGATTTATTGTCCGGAAAGAACCAGGACATTACCTCTGTGGTCTCAGCAGTAGCCAAAGCTGATATGAGCTTCAAACTTCTTGTGGGCGTCAGGAATAAACTGATTGAGGCCTACAAACAGACGATGAATATGCCCTTATAAATGACACGGACGAACACAGACGTCCGTGTCAGTCTGCGTTACGTCAGTGTCAGTTCGTGTTTCTATGAGCTTTTTCCAAAAGATAACTATCATCTGGCAGAAGATAAGCCTGATTCAGCGGGCACTGCTGGTTGCGGTTCTTCTGGCGTCGACAATCATAGGTGTGCTGCTTGTCCAGTGGGCACGCCGACCTGACATGAGAATGCTATATCAAGGGCTGTCCCCGGCAGAAGCATCCAAGATCGCAGAGAAAATCAGCGAAAAGGACATTTCTTACGAGCTGCGGGATGGGGGCACAACTATCTACGTTCCCAAAGAGCAGGTCTATCAGTTGCGTCTGGATATGGCCAAAGAGGGTCTGCCTGCGGGCGAACAAAGCGGTTACAAGATATTTGAAGACGAGAAAATCGGTGTAAGCCCCTTTGTTCAAAACGTCAACCTCAAGAGAGCCTTACAGGAGGAGCTTGCCAGAAGCATTCAAATGATAGAAGGCGTGGTTCACGCGCGTGTCCACATAGTCAGTCCGGAGCGATCGCTATTTGCCTCAGACGCCGCAGTGACGACCGCTTCTGTAGTACTGCGTCTTAAGCCCGGCTATCAAATAAGTCCGCTGAACATAGCAGCGATTACCCATCTGGTCTCCGGCAGTGTAGAAGGGCTGAAACCTGAGAATGTAACCGTCATTGACGGTCAGGGGCGTCTTCTTTCCAGCCAGTCGGACCAGGCGGCAGCTTCTGGGGCAAGTACCACTGCGGACTATAAGGAAAGAGTTGAGCAGAACTTAGCTAAAAAGGTCGAAGATATGCTCACCGCAGTATTAGGGCCTGGCCGAGCCACGGTTGCAGTCAGTGCCGTTATAGATATGAACAGCGTCAGTACAGTTAGTGAAACTTATGATCCCACCACAAAAGTACCCACAAAAGAAGAGATCAAAAGCACCTCTGAAATTGGCCAGGCCAGTGCATCAGCCGCAGGTGGAACCGCCACGCCAGGCAGTACGAAAAAAGATGAGACTATTGTTACCGAGTACGAGGTGGGCAAGACCGTCAAGCAGGAGACCGTTTTGCCCGGAGAAGTAAAGTCGCTGTCGGTCGCCGCCTTTGTTGACTTATCTGTTTCTGATGCCAACCAAGCTCAGGCCGGAGGGGCCACCGCCGGCGGAGCAATGATAATGCAGCTATCTGATGTGGAGCAGATTATTAGAAACGCTCTGGGCCTTAAGGAAACGGATTTACTCAAAGTGGTCCAAGCCAAATTTCATCGACCGGCGGAATTGTTAACCGAGGAGGAGCCGTCGAACTGGCCTCGCTATCTGGCGATAGCCCGCCACGCTTCTTTAGGGATTATGGCCATCTGCGCGTTGCTTGTTTTTCGAATATTCAGCGGGGCCAGAAAAAAGGCGGCTCTGGCAGCCGCAGCAAGAGCTGCCTTAGGCGAGCCTGGGACTGAGACTATCGGACTTCTGCCCGCGGGTCAGTCAAGTTCAGAGCCGGCCGTATTGCGTAGGCAAATAGCCAGTGCCTTGCACAGCAATCCTGAACAGGTTCGGCGGCTATTTGCCACCTGGATCGAAGAAAAGGAGTAACAGCTAAATGATGTTGACGGGCAAGCAAAAAGCTGCACTTCTGCTGATGAGCCTCGATATTACTACTGCCACGGACCTTCTCAAAGGCATCGACCCGAAACTGGTTCAGGAATTGGCGGCCGAAGTGACATACCTGGATGCCGCCGGTTATCGCACCACCAGGCAGAGCAACGAGGTTATCCGGCAGTTCTATGATTCATTGAGAACCGAACCGGCCTTTCATCTTAAAAGCTTTGTAAAGGAAATGCTAAAAAATACTGTGGGTGAGGAAAGGGCGCGGCAGATCCAGGCAGAGATACAGCAGATACTTTCCAAACGAGACCCATTTATAGCCGTTCGTTCGGTCGATTCACAAACGTTGGCGTCGGTTCTGGAGAGTGAACATCCCCAGGCAGTGGCGGTAGTTTTATCGGAGATGCCGCCAAAGAAAAGCTCCGAAATTATAGGTCTTTTGGGCGAAGGCATGCGGGTTAGCGCTATAACCAGAATGGCTGGGGTCGATGCCATCGGTGTCGAAGCAAAAGGGCGAATTGCAGAGACAATTAGCAGCCGTCTTGAAGCCGCGGCCGCTGCTCGTGGAGCCAGCACATCACAGGCTCGGCCGGAGGAGTCTTTAAGGAAAGTAGCCGTAATTTTGCGAAACCTCGACAAGGAAGTCCGTGACGGCGTGCTCGGCGCTATGCAGGAAAAAGACGCCCAAGTCGGCGAGAAAGTCGCCGAGTTGATGATACTCTGGGATGATATACCACAAGTTGCTGACAGGCCGCTGCAGACAGCGCTGCGAGGTATCGATGAGCGACAGTTGGCGCTGGCATTACACAAGGCAGATGAAACCATTATTAAAAAAATAAAGTCCAATATCTCCGAGCGGGCTGCAGCGCGAGTTGACGAAGAGGCGTCACTTATGTCGGCTCCGAAGAAGGAAGATGTCAAAGAGGCCAGAGAAAAGATCATTGGCGTCCTGCGTGAAATGAACAGTAAAGGTGAGCTCACATTTATAGAAGAATAGCACAATGTCGGGCACGTTTACGATAAATCTTGATAAGCCGGTGACATCAGTAAAAGTTCTAACCGCGGCAGGCCCAGAGCAAGAATTAGACTCAGCTACCTCTGCGGACTCGACTGTGAAAATTATCCAAGATTTAGAAAAGCAAAAAGCTGAAATCGCACAGTTTTGCCAAGTGCTCAACAGTCTGGTTGAGGAACTTAACAAGTTTCGTGATGAACTCTTGGCCCGGCACAAAGAGGAAATTGCTAGGCTTTCGGTGGAGATTGCGCGAAAGATTTTGATGCAAAAAGTGCAGAAGGGCGATTACCAGATCGAAGCTATTGTCAAAGAGGCTTTGAAAAGTGCTCCAGTGCATCAGGATATAGTGGTGCATTTGAATCCCGCTGACCTGGCGCAGTTGCAAAAGGGCAAAAGCTCCCCGGCTCACCGGGGTATTAAATTTATCGCGGATCCGGGCATAGGGCTGGCGGAATGTCTGGTCGAGACCCCCAAGGGAATAATCAAATCTCTCATTGATGAGCACCTCGCCCGTGTTGCTGAAGCACTTGAAAAGGCAAAATAGTTTATGATCGTAAATCAAGCTGATAGTTGTTTGATCGACTTTGAGAAGTTTCATTCGGCTTTGCAGAAAGTCAAGCTTTTGAATTTCCAGGGTTACGTGGTACGCGTCTCGGGCTTGACGGTGGAATCTACTGGGCCGATCGTGGGTTTAGGCGAACTGTGTGGAATCCACATGCGGGACGGCCGACGCGTCTTGGCCGAAGTGGTCGGCTTCCGAGGGGAGCGGCTTATTTTGCTGCCGTTGGCGCACATAGAGGGCATCTCTCCGGGCGATGTGGTCACCACTCGAACCACTCCGCGCTGCATTAGCCTAAGCGAGAATATCCTGGGCAGAGTCATAAACGGCTTGGGAGAGCCTATTGACAATAAAGGGCCTTTGGTAGGAGAAGAGGCCAGGCCTTTAGATGTAAGTAGTCCGCCGCCGCTGGCGAGAGAAAAGATTACCGAGCGTTTGGCTTTGGGCATAAGGTCAATAGACGGGGCATTGACCTGCGGCAAGGGCCAGCGAGTTGGCATCTTCGCAGGCAGCGGCGTCGGAAAGAGCGTTCTTCTCGGAGCTATCGCCAACTCAAGCGAGGCAGCCGTAAATGTTGTAGCCTTGATAGGCGAGAGAGGGCGGGAAGTGCGCGAATTCCTGGAGGAAAACCTCGGCGAACAAGGCCTTGCTCGCAGCGTGGTTGTGGTTGCCACGTCGGATTCGCCCCCGATACAGCGAGTAAAAGCAGCGTTTATGGCAGTAACTATTGCCGAATACTTCAGGGACAAAGCTAAGGACGTTTTGTTTATGATGGACTCACTTACTCGCTTTGCTCAGGCCCAGCGTGAAATAGGCCTGGCGGCGGGTGAGCCGCCAGCCACCAAAGGCTACCCTCCGAGTGTCTTTTCGCTGATGCCCAGACTCATCGAACGCCTCGGACGCACCGAAAATGGCAGCATAACCGGCATTATAACGGTGCTGGTTGAGAACGATGATCTGGCAGACCCCGTAGCTGATAGCGCCAGGAGCTTGTTGGATGGGCATATAGTACTATCCAGAAAATTAGCCGACAGGGGACATTACCCGGCCGTGGATATATTACAAAGTGTCAGCCGATTGATGCCTGCGGTAGTCAGCCAAGAGCACAGGACTGCTGCTATCAAGCTCAAAGAAATTTATGCCACTTATGTAGATGCTGAGGATTTAATAAACATTGGGGCTTTTTCGCCCGGCAGCAACCGGCGCATAGATGGAGCGATTACCTTAATTGACAGGATAAATAACTTTCTTATTCAGCCGATTACTCAAAGAACAAGTTTCGAAGAAACCGTCAGGCGGCTGATTGTTATCACCAAATCGTGGGATGAATTAATAAGTGCAAAGAGTTAGAAGGATTGAGACCCTTCGACTGTGCTCAGGGCAAGGATGAAAAGGTTCGTATGGCGATTGCAGCGTGTTCTGGAGATTAAAGCCAAGCAGGAACAGATAAAAAGAGCTGAGCTGTTCGCGCTGACAGAAAGATTAGCCCAGACGCGAAGTTTACTGCTCACGCGGCAAAGAATACTACAAGAGATAATCTCAGGTATAGCCGAAACGAAACCTCATAAGCGGCTGATGTGCCAGGAGTTGTTCTTGAAGTATTCGGCAGCCAGCGATGAGCAGCTCAAAAAGCTCAAAAAACAAGTAAGCGAAATGGAATCACAGCAAAGAAAAAAGATTGCAGAGCTCCTGAAAGTCAGGCGGTTCAAAGAGGGTCTGGAGAAATTACGCGCTGAGGCAAAAATGCGGTTCATAAGCGAACAGGAGAAACTTGAGCAGAAAGAATCGGATGAGGGAGCAACAATTCGCTTTGCTGGAAAGAAACTTAGTGAATTAGCGGACTAGCGAATTAGCTACTAATTCACTAATAAACTAATGGGCTAATCAACTAATTTTCAGGAGAAAACCGGTGAGTAAGAAACTAATCATAGTGACGGCAGCGGTGGGCCTGGTGAGCTTTGTCGGAGCGTTTGCCTTTTCATGGCTGACCAGAAAGGCGCAAGTTCGTCCCCCAAGTGAGCCAAATCAGCCCGCCTTGTCGAGGCAGGAAACTGAGCTGAATCTGCCAAAGCTGACAGGCGATGCTATCGGTAGTCTCGCTGCCGATGATAGCGCGACCAGGAAAGCTATGACCGAAAAGCAGCTCAAGTATCTGGTCTATGAGGTTCAGGAAAAAATGCGACAATATGACAGCAAACTTGCGAGCCTCGAGACTCGGGAGGATAGACTGCAGATGGCTGCCGAGGAGCTGAAAAAGGACATCGAAAACCTCAATAATCTTCGAATAGAACTTACCACACTGGTTGCCAGTCTCAAAGAAGAGCGGGATAAACTGCTCAAGAGTCGGATGGAGATTGCCCAGGCTGAAAAGGCCAACTTGGCAAAAATCGCCGCTACTTATGACAGGATGGATTCCGCCAGTGCCAGCAAGATACTCAGTAGTATGTGCGCCAGCCAAACCCAGGGTGGTCCTGCAGGTGCTGACGGTAATATAGATGACGCAGTAAAGATTCTGCACTATATGGCTGAAAGGACCAAGGCCAAGGTATTGGCTGAGTTGGTTACTTCAGAGCCCAAGCTCGCAGCTATTCTTTGCGAGAAATTAAAACAAATAACGGAAAAATAAAAAATAAAAAATCAAAATTCAAAAACTTCCTCAATTTTGCTTTTTGCTTTTTGCTTTTTGAATTGGATTTTATATGGATATCGCCACGATAGTAGGCGTAATTCTTGGTTTTATTGTTATCGGATGGGCAATCCTGATCGGTGGAAGCTGGACTATTTTTGTCGACTATCCATCGGTTGCGATAACTATAGGCGGGATGTTGTGCGCGACGTTGATACACTTCTCACTTCCGCAGTTTTTAGGGATATTCTCAGTGGTCAAAAAAACGATTGTTAGCAAAATCCCATCTCCCTCCGAACTGATTCAAAGAATGGTTAACTATGCTGCTATTAATCGACGCGATGGAGCGCTGGCACTGGAGCAGGAGATAAGCAAGTTAAATGATGCGTTTTTCGCAAAGGCTTTGCAGATGCTTGTGGACGGTCAGGACGGCGAAGATATTCGCGAACTTATGTCCATGGAGATTCAGTATCTTCAAGACCGCCACGCAAACGGCAAGAAGATTTTGGAGTTTATGGGTTCATCCGCTCCAGCGTTTGGGATGATAGGCACACTTATTGGCCTTGTCCAGATGCTTAGGAACTTAAATTCGCCGGACCAAATTGGTGCAGGAATGGCTGTAGCTTTGATTACTACTTTCTATGGAGCAATTGTTGCCAATCTTCTTTTTCTACCGTTGGCGGGCAAGTTAGGACTTTATTCCAAAGCTGAAACAACCACAATGGAAATGATCGTAGAAGGTATCTGTGCAATCGCAGAGGGTGACAGTCCGACTGTGGTTCGAGAGAAGATGCAGGTATTTGTTTCGCGTGGTAAAAGAGAACAAGTAAAGGCTGAGATATAATGGGCCGCGCCAGAAAACAGGCAGGATCTGATGAGGGTCCAAGTGCGCCGATGTGGCTGGTCAGTTTCAGTGACTGTATGACGAACCTGGTGGTCTTTTTTGTGCTCCTGGTGACCTTTTCGTCTTTCGATAAGGATGTTTCCGGCACCTTCAGTCAAGCAGCACGAGGGATCCGTTGGGCCTTTTCTGTACCATTTTTTTTGCGCGAACAGGACAAAAGTGCCTTTTTGCCTGCGAATCAAATCTGGGCCACAGAACAGCCTGACCAGGGTAGCGAAAAACCTACTTTAGCTACAGAAGGTAAGGGCCTGTTAAGTGAAGGTACAGAGCCTGCTGATTTCCGCAGTCGCAAGGTTTTCATAATCTCCGCGGACAGAATTTTTTTAGGTAAGGGTGTCGCTATTTCGCCCCAAGGCCGCAACATTATGGCTATTATGGCATCTTTCTTAAAAAAAGTGCCTGGCAGAATCGTTATTAGCGAAAATGGGCCGCAGTCCGCAGGACGCCTTTCGGCGGAAGATGCAAGTAGCCAGTACCTCGGTCTGCCGCGAGCCTGGGCTGTGGTTCAGTACCTTACAACAGAGCAAAACCTCGACAAAAAACGCTTCAGCATCTCTGCAGCAACCACTCTGCCACAAGAGAGTTTTGAATTTGAAAAAGATAAGCCTGTACAGAAACTTACTGAACCTCAACGTACCCTTGAGATTGTTTTACTGGAACGGAGTATATACAATTGACCCGCAACCCAAGACCACCAGAAGATGGGCCCAAGGTTCCGGTGTGGATCATCACATTTTCAGATATGATAACACTGCTACTGACATTCTTTGTGTTGCTGGTGAGCCTGGGACGTATACGAGATGAGACTTTATTCGATGAAGGTCAAGGATTAGGAACATCTTCGTTTTTACTCGGAGTAAAGGCCGGATTTGGATTTAAAACAGCGCCCGATTTTGGAAATATTAGCATCAAATATTTCACAGGTAACCCTGATGACGAATTCGGCGGCAGGCTCATAGACGCAAAGGAGGAAGAAATCAGGCGCGTCTTTAAGAACATAAGCCAGTCTATGAAGGCCATGCCTTCCCAGATAGTCGGGCAGAAAAGTAATTTTTCTCCAACTGATATTCACTTTTCACCAGGTATCGCCGCTCTAAACACCGAAGCTGCGCAGTTTCTAAAAGAATTTCGTCTGCATTTGCAGCAAGACCTCGGTGGTAGAACGACAAGCCTTTGCGTGCTTGGCTTAGCCACCGACGCGGCGACAGAAAAAGAGCAGTGGTTACTGTCAGCACAACGGGCCCAGGCCGTCGCTCAGTTTCTGCAAGGACTATGTACGAGAGACGAGGGAGCGGGCACGAAGGAAGACTTCTGGCAGATTTATTGGTGGGGCGCAGGACCAGGCGGAGATTGGGTGGCTCGGGACAGCCCCATTTCGCAGAACTGCCAGATCCTAATTGCTGTGCTCAAGGCAGGTAATTAGTTTTACGCCTGTCAAGTTTTTCGACATTTTGCCAATCTGCCAGTTGTGATTTTGCGCGGCAAAACCCAGTACCGGCGGCTTCGGCACGCCGTTTGCACAAGACTTGTCGGCGGTAATAGCTACATGGCATCGCATAAGAGAAAAATCGTTATGCTTTTAGCGGCAACAGCCCTGCTTGGCGGCGCTGGTTTGCTCCGCTGCTATCCGCTCCGGGTGCCCCACAGCCAATCGCTGATGATGGGTGCGACCGACAACGAGCAAACAGCAACCAGGCCAAGCGCTGATTTTGCCAACGGTGGAGAATTGTTTATCAAGATGATGCTTTCGGTGCTACTGGTTATTGGGCTGGGTGCAGCAGCGATTTACGTTTCAAAGAAGCTTCTGCCAAAGATTACTAATCTGCCGGGCAAAGAAATTCGCATCCTTGAGACTGCTTACCTTGGGCCGCGTAAAGCAGTGCACCTGGTCAAGATAGGCAATCAGCGTCTGTTGATAGGCAGCACAAATGAGAGCATCAGTATGCTGGCTGATGTTACTGACGGGCTACAGCCTTTAACCGCAGAGAACGCTGAGCCCGCAGAGCAAGAATTTAGCATTCCACACTCGGCGCTCTCTGCGAGCTCGGCGGTAAAACAAATCACGGCGGATTTGCCATCACAACAAATAGATGCTTGTGTGAGAAAGTAGATGTCTGCCAAAGTCGCCAAGAGAGTTGTCGTTTTAGTCTTTTTGCTCTTGACGTTAGATCGTCTATGTCTGGGTCAGAGGCCGCCGCACGCGGAAATTCGAAGCCTTCCAGGTCCAACCCTGACGGATTCCCGGCCACAGACCGGTCAGGGTCCCGGCACTATGCCCAGCATCAAAGATTTGATGACCATGATCGACAAGGCAACCACCAGCCAGACCACTGGCAGGGAGTGGTCGACACCTGTGAAATTAGTAATCATCTTTACCGGCCTGGCAATTCTGCCGAGTCTGTTGGTAATGATGACATCATTTACGCGAATAGTCATTGTCTTAGCATTTGTACGTCAAGCATTGACTACCCGCAGTATACCGCCGACCATCGCCATTATCGGCCTGGCACTGTTTCTGACGCTTTATACGATGGCCCCCACCTATTCCAAGATCAATAGTGTCGCTATTCAGCCCTATCTGGCGGATAAGATTGACTTTGCAACGGCGGGCGTTGCCGCCAGCGACTGTATAAAGGAGTTCATGCTTCGGCAGAGCCGGCAGACCGATCTTGCCCTGTTTTTGGAGATGGCTAAACTGCAGCCGCCCGTTTACCCCGTGAGAGAACAACCTGTCAGCCGCAATCAATCTTCCGGGGGATTCTCTCACGGGGTGAATCCGATGGATATCGGTCTGCATGTGGTAATTCCAGCGTTTATTATCAGCGAATTTCGGACGGCCTTCGAGATCGGCTGTCTTTTGTTTATACCTTTCTTGCTGGTGGATATGGTCATCGCCAGTATCTTGCTAAGTGCCGGGATGATAATGCTGCCGCCGATGATGATTTCGCTGCCTTTCAAGCTGATATTGTTCATCCTTGTTGACGGATGGAGCTTGTTAGCCAAAAGCCTTAGCCTGGGCTTCAAATGAAGTGAATTCAGAATTAAGAATTTAGAATTCGTAATTGGATTTTCTTCATTCTTAATTCTCAATTTTAAATTCTTGATTCTCGTGAGTCTTTCGTGGGAATTAGCTTATGGATAGTAGCTTTGCTCTTTATCTGGGGCGGCATACTCTGGAGACGACGTTGCTTTTGACGGCTCCGATTCTGCTTGTCTGCATGGTGGTAGGAGTTGCCATTACGCTGTTTCAGGCGGTTACTTCCTTACGCGATATGACCTTAGCGACGGTGCCTAAGCTTTTAGCTGTCGGTGTCGTGGGGCTTCTATTTGGCAGTTGGATGCTCCAGGTTGCTCTTAGATTTACCACTGAGATCTTCGCCCATATCCAGAATATTGCCCACTGATTGACGGTTGGAAGTTTAACCGCAGAGAACGCGGACAGCGCAGAGAATAAGAAATAAATCAGATATCCTCTCCGCGAACTCTGCGGTCTCGGCGGTAAAGGAATAATGCTGGAAAAACTACTCGGCTTTGCGATGGTCCTGACGCGGATTTCCGCGTTTTTTATGCTGATTCCAGTTTTCGGCTGGAAGACGATCCCGGTTCAGATCAAAGTGGCTGCGACGGTGCTGATGGCGATTGTTTTTTCGATCATAAAGCCTGTGGCTATCGATTCTATGCAGGTTTCCTGGTTGCAAGCAATATTGTTGATAGCTAACGAAGCTACGTATGGATTAGCGATGGGCTTGGTGGTGGCAATTATATTTTCAGCCATTAAGCTCGCCGGCGGTGTTATCGAGCGGGAGATGGGTTTAGTTATGGCAGAAATTATTGACCCTTTGACCGAGGACAGCTCAGAGCCTCTGGGCAGCCTGCTGGAGATGATATTTATAATCCTATTCTTAAGCGCCAACGGGCATCATTTACTTGTGCTGATTATCAACCGAAGCTACGAGGTCTTCCCAGCGGGCAGTATCCCCACGATAGCTGTTTTAGCTGGTGGAGTAGCTAAAGCCGGTTCCGTAGTGCTCCTGGCAGGCCTTAGATTGGCCGCACCAATGCTGGCAGCATTTTTGCTGCTGATGGTTGCACTTTCTCTGTTAGCACGTCTGGTTCCGGAGATGGATATTCTATTTCTTAGCTTCCCCCTGCGTATCGCTTTGGGCTTATTAATGGCTGCGATATTTCTGCCATTTCTTGCGAGCTTCGTGGCTGAATTTACGCGTTGGATGGGCAGATTGCTACCTTTATAAGCAGGGAATCAGGCAATCAGGGAATCAGGTTGTAGAACATCAGGAAATCAGAGCACCAGGAAAGACAAAACACCCTGATACTCTGATAAACTGATGTCCACTGCCTGATATCCTGGTACCCCGATGACCTAATACAATAAGGCGGGACGGAAGATGCCGGAGCAGCCAGCCGCAGAAAGGACTGAACTGCCGACCCCGAGGAGGTTGGAGAAAGCCAGGCAGAAAGGTCAGGTGCCGCAGAGCCAGGAATTGGCCTCGGTTGCGACATTGGCCGCACTGATACTAATACTGGCCTTGTTGGCACCAACTCTGCTCCAGTGGTTCATGGTGAAAATCGAGTCCGCCTGCGGCGGAGCCAGCCAGGATTCTATTTTTGCCGATAGTAAAGCATTTATAGAGTATAGCAACGCAACAATCTCCGATATGATATTTGTTGTCAGCCCTATTCTTGCTGCGCTTGTTGCGGGCTCTATCCTGGCCTGTCTTGCTATAAGCGGCTTTAATTTTGCACCGGAAGCGGTAAGACTAAGATGGGAAGCGATAAATCCTTCGTCGGGGCTTTCCAAACTTTTAAGCGCACGTTCTTTAGTTCATCTGGCTGCCTCGATAGCGAAATTGCTCTTTGTCTGCATAATAGTCTGGCTGTATCTTAAGGACAAGCTTGATACGTTTGCCGCACTTCGCTGGGCCTGGTCTACACAGTTGATTGTAGCCATTGCCAAGATGGTACTCGGGCTGTGCGTGCGCGTCTGCATTGCGCTATTGGCGATTGGGTTTGCTGACGCCTTTTACCAGAAGTGGAAATACATCCAGGAACTGAAGATGACCCGTCAGGAGGTCAAACAGGAGCGCAAAGACCTGGAAGGCTCGCCTGAGGTAAAAGCCCGGATTCGCAGAATTCAGATTCAGATGTCCATGAAGCGTTTGCTGGCTGAGGTGCCCAGGGCCAACGTGATTCTGGTCAATCCAACGCACGTGGCTGTGGCTCTGCGCTACGAGGCCAAAACTATGGAGGCACCTGTGCTGGTAGCAAAGGGAGCGGACTACTTGGCAGAGAGAATCACCGCCATAGGACGGGCCTACGGCGTGCCTATAGTCAGAAGACCGGAATTGGCAAGGGCCATATATTCGACGGTAGAGCCTGGCAGTCCCGTGCCGGAAAGTCTGTACGTGGCGGTGGCAGAAGTGCTGGCTATGCTCTACCGCCTGCGGCAGAGAAAAAAGACCCCGCACTAATTTCCCGAACAAAGACCTCCCCGCCGTTGGTCGGGCTGACGAATGGGAAATTAGTGCGGGGCTAAACTATGTCGAAGCGAAGCCCAGAGCAGCCATTTGGTTTTGCAGCAGAGCTAACGTTCTCTCAAGGCGGGTAAACCGATCCACTAACCTGGTCTCCTTTTGGCTCAGGCGGTATTCTTCCAGTTCAATTCTATCCTGCAGTTCCCTAATGGTCTGGCTCATGTACTGCTGGTCGATTTTGATTGGGCCGGTCGTTGCCTTGAGGAGCCTATCCAGAGCATCTTCCAATGCGCCGGTAAAGCCTTGCTTAACCCTGACCGTAGCTGTGAAAGTTCCATCCTGGCTGAGGCCGACGCTAAGCTGAAGACCGTTCTCCGGGTACACCGGGTTGCCATTTTGGTCGAATGAACTATTGCCGGTAACAATATTATCGCTGTAGGTTGCATCGCGATAGGCGGATTCGGTGGCCAGCTTAATTCTGGCGCTGGTGATAGCTCCGCCGCTTACTGTCACTTGGACATCGTAGGTGCCTGCTGTGGTATAATTGCTGCTGGCGCCATAAAACCGGATAGTATTGCTGTTGGTGCTACCGGTCTTATCAGCGCCTATTACTGCCAGGACGTCCATATAATCTTCGGCTATGGCTTCATCGAAGACGTTCGTGTCCAGACTGAGCACGCCGTCTCTGTCTAGTTCCAGGCCGATCTGTCCGGGCATCAGAAAGGTGTCGATATCTTTGACAAATCCGCTGGTTGGAGCTACCAATGGTGTGCGAAGCTGGGAACTTATGGTCGAAACGACGTAATCTCCCGCCAAGATGCCGGCGGTTTTTAGGATGTCATTGTAGCCGGTCTTTTCCTGAATATAGGCGATGGCGGCATTGTAAGCCGCCACCATAGAATTTAGTTTTTCTTTGACCGACTCGATGTCTCTGGTCAGGGTAATTTCTTCTCCGTTGGGGTCGGTTGCATCATGCAGGTGTAGCGTCACGCCGCTGATAACATTGTCTATCGTGTTTGAGCTTCTGCTAATCCAGCCGTCACTGCCTTTTGTCTGTTCGGTCATTACATAGTTTGAATTGTCCGCTGGACTTAGGCCGCTGGGATTGATAGAAATCAGGCTGACGTCGCCCAAGCCGTCGTTGAACGTAAATATTGTCTGGCCCCCATCTGTCGTCAAAGCATCGCCGGATACGGTGATGTCACCTGCTGACACATTTGGCAGTGCCTCCAGTGCAGCTTGAATCTGGGCGGTGGTGGCATCGTAGGAGATGGGATCGGTTGTATGCCTGTCATAGGTCAAGGTAAACGTACCGCTGGTTGCGCCCGTAGTTGTGGTTAGTGTCTGCACCTCAGAAACTGCTGAACTTGAAGGATAGCCGTCTACTCTGATCTTTGAGTCCTGGGCCGATTGCGCCTTGGTAAAGTCTGCTATGGCAAAACCGGCAAGGTTGGCGGTGGTGCTTCCGCCCTGTGTGGACTGGCTGATGGCCGGAATATCCAGGCTCGTTGGGCCTGAGCCGGGGTCGTACGTCAAAGTAAGTTCCATCTGGCTGGTGCCGCACGTATGGTCGGTAAGGCGAATTTCGCCGTTGACCAAGGTTGCGGTAGCCCGGCCATCGAAGGCGTCGTTGATTTCTGAGATTAAGTGAGTAAGTTTGGTGCCACTGGTGACGCTGAGCTCACTGCTTACTGCATTGCCGTTGTGATCTTTGCCGCTTATGATGATTTTTTCACCATCCACAAGCGACCCGCTAAATTGATCGAGGTCTATGATCTTGGAGCTCAGCGTGGCATCATCGCTATTAACCGTGAAGGCAGATTCCATCTGCCAGACCTCTGTATTGCTGGCGTTGATGGCGATTCTATAATCGGTGCCGGCATCGTTGCCGTTCAGCACCAGGTGATATGTGCCGTTGTAGTATAATAGGCCCGCTGTGATCCCTGGATTGTTTGCATCATTATTTATTAAGCCAACTAAATCTTCAAGCGTTGTAGTTGCGGTGGTTGTTATTACCGTCTCTTTATGGTTGTACGAGTAAATAAAGGTGCCGGCACCGACATAATCTTCAGTGTACTCCAGGCCGCTGGTATGAACCCAGCGTTCGGCGTTGGCCAGCCGGTTGATTACAACCGTGTGATTGCCTTCAAACGCATTATAGGACGCCTCAGCAGTCAAAATATCGCTGTCACTAGAGGCGACCGTAAAAGCACGAAGCTCACGGGCGTCGGAAAGAGCTCTGACGGTGCTTGCGAGGGTTTCGAGCTTGGTCTGGAGTGTGCTCAGGGCCTCTTTTTTTTGTTCCCATAGCTTTTTGCGGTCTTCGTACATATTTAATCGACGGCTTTCGATAGCCATTAGTTGAGCGATGAGTTTGTTGGTATCAATTCCGGTAAGAAGACCTGGTAGACGCAAAGTCGACATTTTTGCTGCCTTTAATTGCGGTTTTTGAACTTTTCTAAGCCCCCCGCTTTGGCGGGGGCAAGCCTGCCCCTACTTTTCAGCAGCAGGGGTGTGCACCGAAAGCCCCCTGCACTAATTGCCGTTGTTGCGCCAGTGGCCCCTCGAATTTGGGGGGCAATTAGTGCGGGGCAGGCTACAAATATTATTATCGCTAAAAAACTTCCGTCCCTAAGCCGCAATTTGCTCCATTTTCTGCCGCCTGTGCGTATGCCATCGGTTGCCTTGGATGACTATGCTGGCTGTCCACCATGCACCGCTCTGAGCCTGCCGAAGCGCGGAGGTCGCAAAGGCCGGGGTTCCTGGCACACCAATTTTGAATATCATCGGTGGAGTGCTTTTGAAAATAGTCGATGAGAAACTGCTTTGCAGCAGGGCTGTTATGGTTCTGCAGCTCTCTATTTAGGTACATCAGACTTTGCTGCTTCAAATCAAGTGCAAACAGAGCCATAGCTCTGAGCAGGTCGTAGTTTTTGAACTTTTTTGGGATATCACTGTCTATCAGTTCAATCCTTTTGAGCATACTTATGCAGCTTACGTAGCAGGTTTTGTTAAACAGCCAAACAGCATGTTTCAGCAGTTCGGGGATGGCATTGGGGGAGGACGGTTGGCTCCGCACAGTCAAGAATCTATGTGCAACGTTAAGAATTTCTCGTGCAGCGTTAGTAAAAGTATGACCTTGGCAGGACTTGTTACTTATATTGGCAAATTTTTGCCTTTGATTTTCATTTTGCAAGAAATAATCTAATTTTCGGCGCAAATCCTCTGGAGTTTTATAGGTAACTATTCCAAATTCTTCTATACCCTCGACATAATTACTTATTTGAAAAGCCCCCAAGGCAGCAAGATCGAATGTTCTGTTATTTACAAACCCAAATCGCCTCATGCTTTCCTGATGGTCATTCAATACAATTTTTGCTCGTGCATATAATTGTGGTAATTTTTCCCACTCTACAAATTCTTCTTTTATATATCGGTCATCTATAATATTACGCCAGCCTTGACCAACTACGCAAAGATTGTATTGTTTTCCCGTTTCAAGAACATCATGAATAATTTTTCTGCATTTTCGGCCTTTATAGTAATTGTTGCCCACAAAAAGGATGTCGATGTCTTTAGGTGAATTATTTTTAGAGGGGTTAAAAACTTCATCATCAGTCGCTTGAGGAAGATAAAAACACGGGATATTTATGTTGTTTTTTAAATTCTCCAGGTAAAGCTTCGAAGCGCAAAATACAGCATCAAATTGACTTATTTCTTCGAGGGTATGCAGCTCAGGATGATTTATTAACCAGAGTATATTGAAATTATAGGGCTTGGGAGTATATCGGAATAATCCTGCTATGTGAATAACAATATCTATATGATTATCAGGCTGGTCCCAAACATTGCGAAAGTGAACTTCACATTTATGACCAAAATTGACAAGAGCTCTTGCCAAGCTATTAGCAAAGTATGTGTCTCCCCAACCATGGTTTTGTTTTGAGGGAGTACAGGTCTTGATTGCAAAGCTTAATTTCTTGACCGGCAGCCGATCGGCACCTACGTAATAACATTTGACCCATTGAACTAAGGCATTCATATAGTCCGAACGCGAAATAATCGGTGGTGAATCACTGATAGCATAAGGTTGTATAGCACGTGAAGTTCCTTCCTGTACTTGGTTGCCATTGATTACTATATCAGCCTCTATCTTGCCTATCCATTTTTCCAGTAACAGCTTAAAGTTTTGGTTAGTTCTCTTGAAGCGCTCTTGGCCCCCTACTGATTCATAATGAATGACTACACTTTGGGGCTGATATACAATCTTTTTTCTTTTTTTGACCAGCTTGAAGCATAGGTCCACGTCCTCGAAGCCGTTCCAAAAACTTTCATCAAAACCACCTACACTCTCGAAATCAGACTTGCGAAGTGCCATGCACGCAGCAGTAACGACTTGAAAAGACATCGGGACATTAACGAAATCCCTATCTGACGGTTGTCGTCTAAAAATATGTGTGGCCGATAAAGGGTTTCTGCCTTTGTTCTCGATTATTGCTACACCAGCATGTTGGATAGAACCATCTGGATAAAGCAATTTACTACCGACAGCACCGACTTCTGAATCATTTTCCAGAATTTTTATAAGCTCTTCCAGCCAACCGAGTTGCACCTTCGTATCGTTGTTTAGAAAGACAAGATAATCTCCATCGGCAGCAGCAGCCCCTTGATTACAAGCTTTGGAAAAGCCAAGATTTTCACGGTTCAAAATGACCTTTGCGCTTCCACATAGGCATTCCAGAAACTCCTTTGTGCCA
>Ga0315312_1001044_pt1 | contig 24152 bp, 24 predicted proteins | sample TDP7_MG_FD_203629 | JGI IMG/M metagenome (GOLD analysis project Ga0315312, IMG submission 203629) | Freshwater sediment microbial communities from Lake Towuti, South Sulawesi, Indonesia - TDP7 | ecosystem: Environmental > Aquatic > Freshwater > Lake > Sediment | place: Indonesia: South Sulawesi... | reverse complement strand
CTTAAAATTTTGTTAACCAAAAAATCTGCCCCCCCACCCTTACCGTTCGGCTGAGCTCACGACGAAGCCCTCCCCCTCGCCCTGTACCATGTTGGTTCAGGGCTCGAGGGGGGAGGGCAGGGAGGGGGTGGGTTTGGTTGCGGCTACGCCGCGCTGTGGCCTCTGTTGTTCCATAAGTTACCCTCGGCCTGCAAAAGGGGTAAGAAGCCGAACGAATGTTCGTTCACTATCACAAGTCAAAAAACCTGTCAATCATTTTTTTCCTCCCGGAAAGGTTCCAAAGTTACGATGCTCCAAGGGTTAATTTCGGAACCAGTCTAAGGTATGAATGGCATAGCTCAGGAGTAACTTTCTTTTCAAGATTGGATCGTAGAGTTCCCCCTCAAAGTGATCTGCAAAGATGATTCCTTCGGTCTTCAGGGGAAGGGTCCCGGAATATATGGGAATCCCCTCGAGAGATCCGCGCACTTTCTGCTGCACCAAATGAATCAACTCCTCCGCAGGAAGAATGGTGGCCAGGGTTGATTCCTGATAAAGCACTTTTTCCCCTTCTTTTGTGGCCCAACTGCGGATTTCGATCCTGTCCCAGTGATCTTTGATTTCTTCGTAGTTCCACAGGCTCCGGGAAAGGATGGTGGGACAAACCTGCTTGGATTTCAAAATATCGAGCCTTTCTAACTCTCGGTCTGTGTGGTCGCTTCCCAGACCGACCAGCAGGCCTTGCTGTTGAACGAGCAGGACGTATTCAATCTCTCCCGAGGTCTCACGGCCTTGCACGTGCATAACCTCATCCAACACAACTCCTTGAGGAGGCTTGGGATAGAACGTGGGCACAGAAGGCGGGGGCTTGACTCCCTCCTTTTTCAACTCTTCGATATGCCTTTTCACGGCCTCCTGATCGCGGCCCGTATATCCACATAAGATGGCCCCTTTTATTTCTAAGGAGACTTCCTTCTTACCTTTTTTCTGTTCCACTGTAAATGATCGCTTCATCGCTCCCTAGATCCTTCTATTTTCGATTCCTTTCTCTTACATTTACACTTTCACTGTTTTTTCTGAAGCTTCTCTTTTTCCATCCTGCGCAGCTCCCTCCTCAAGATCTTCCCCGAGGACGTTTTGGGAAGCTCTTTCACGAACTGGACTTCCCGCGGGTATTTATAGGGAGCAATGGTCGCCTTCACATGATCCTGAAGCTCTTTGGCCAGTTGCGGGGTGGGCTCGTATCCTTCATGGAGGACTACCCAAGCCTTCACCTTTTCTCCCATCTCCGGGTCAAAGACCCCAGCCACACCCGACTCCAGGACAGCTTTATGTTCTTGCAGGGCTGTTTCCACATCTGCCGGGGATATGCGATAACCATGGCAGGTCATAATGTCATCGGACCTCGAGCCATACCAGAAATAGCCATCTTCATCCATGTAGGCCAGATCCTTGGTATCGTACCAGTTGTTGGGGAAGTAAACTTCCTGGGTTCGCTGCGGGTCCTTGAAGTATTCTTTGAAGAGCCCGGGGTGATCCCTTCTCAAGGCCAGATGACCCAGCTCGCCGGGAGTAAGCCGTTCGCCCTTTTCATTCACGATAGCTACCTCAATTCCGGGCAAGGGTTTTCCCATCGATCCGATCTTCACCTTGAGATTCGTCTGGGTGGTGCAGAATTCATGGGCCTCTGTCTGTCCCATGCAGTCAAGAATCTTCACCTTGAAACGTCGCATCCATTCCCGCCATGTTTCCGCAAGCAGGGGCTCTCCAGAACTGAGGCAGTATTTCAAGGAGCTCAGGTCGAATCGTTTTTCCGCATCCTTGACCGCCAGCATCATTCTGTAGATGGTGGGAGTCCCGGCAAATATTGTAATCTTATATTTCTGGATGAATTCATAAGCTCTTTCGGAATTGAAGCGCTCGTCTGCGTAGATGGCTGTCGAGACTCCCCACCTGAATGCAAACAAGAAGTTATGTCCCAGGGCGTACATCCAGGTCAGGGCCGTGGGCCCACCGCAGATGTCCCCTCTCTCCAGCCCCATCGTGAACTTGCCGATGGGATCACCAGCCCCTATGATAAAACGGTGGCAATGAACGACTCCTTTGGGCGCTCCGGTCGTCCCGGAAGTATAGAGAAAATAAGCTGGGTCATCCTTACGGGTCTCTACAAGCGGGAGGGAGGCAGCATCTTCTCTTAAGAGATCCTCGAAGGGAACTTGATCCCCCTTTGTTTCACCAACAACGATGACGTTTTTTAAGGTTTTGCATTTAGGGCGGATGTTTTCGACGGCTTGCACATACTTGGAGGTGGTGATGACGGCAACGGATTCGCTATTGTTGATGATGTGCTCCATTTCCCCTTCCCGGAGCATGATATTCGTCGGAATGGGAACCGCTCCGATCTTCTGTCCCCCCAGGAAGGCAATCATGTATTCCGGCTGATTGGGAGTGCGGATGACGTAACGGTCGCCTTTGGAAATGCCCATCTTACGCAGAGCATTGCCAACGCGGTCTGAAAGGTCCTTTAACTCTCCATAGGTGATCTTCTGATCTAAGTAATAAATAGCCACATCTTGGGCTCTGCCGTGCTCGGCCCAGTAGTCCACGATAATCCTGGCCATGTTCAACTTTTCAGGGATGTCCAGTTTGAAAAAGCCCTCACTATCCATACGATGATAGGTATCGTCCAGTACCATGCCTTTCCCTCCGATTTTTGGGTGTAAGATTATAAAATCGTTTTGAAATTGTCAAGGGGAAAGGACCTGTCGCCACGCCCCAATTTTTTCATTCCTTTACATATGACCCAGGCTGGCCTTTTCTACCTGGGCCTGGCAATGGCTGGAAACAAATGGATTTTCCCATCTTTTAAAAAAATGAGGGGGCGAAGGAAAGGACCTTTCGTTCTTGACAAAACAACAGGAAGATTATAATTTTTTCTCAGAAAGACGAATCAAAAGGGAAAGGTTGAAATAAGGTCTTTAAATGAACGAAGTTTTATTTAATAAACTCCAGAGGCTCAAAGAGGAGGCTAAATACCTAAGAGATAACAAAGCCAAATTTATTCGGACATTAAAATCTTCTATTGATACGAAGAAGATTGTTGAACGTTCCGTATACCTCTGCACTGAGATTGTTCTTGATATTTCGGATCTACTAATCATCAAAAAAAAATATCCCAAACCATCTTCTTATAGCGATTCTATTTATAAGCTTGGAGACTACGGTCTTCTCCCGAAAGAGTTTGCCCAGCATTTTGTATATATTGCCGGATTGAGAAACTTTCTGGCCCATGATTACCAGAAAAGTACGATTCCGGAATTGGAAAAATTTTTAAAATATGGTCTGAAAGACCTTGGGAGCTTTATAAAAGCCGTTGAGGCATTCTTATGAAAAAAGAGATGAATTTTTTGATCGAGATCCTTCGCAGACACCCCTCTGTCGCTTTTGCCTACCTTTTTGGATCGAAGGTTAAAGGGCATGCGCATAAGAGGAGCGACTGGGATATCGCGGTCTATTTCTCAGAGTTAAAAGAAAAAAATGAACATTGGCCTGCATTTGAGCTCGAAGCTGAATTATCAAGGGCGATTGGGGGGGCGGTTCAAGTCATTGTCTTGAATACATCCCTTACTCCTGTTCTGGGCTTTGAAATACTGAAAGACGGCATTCTGCTTCTGGATAGAGAAGAAAACCTCAGAATGGATTTTGAAAATAGGCTACTGAGGCATTACCATGATTGGCAATATTTTCTAAAAAGGCAGATGCGGGCTGAGAGAGGCTTCCCCCCCGTTACCTCTTCTCCCAGATAATCCTGACGGATTTTTTCCTCCCATACCAGATCAGCAGCCGGGCCTTCCAGGGCAATCCTGCCTTCTTCTAATACATATCCCTTTTTAGCCACGGAAAGAGCCATGCTAAAAGGCCCGCTTAGCAGCAGGCCTTTTTTCATCCCTTGATCAATCTCGGGAGCATCATATGGTTATGCGGGCAGATCGATCTCGGGTTTTGATAAGCCGAGCCGGCAAAGGCCACCATATATTTCCGGATCTCCGGGAGGGAAACCACTTCATCAACAAATCCTGTTTTGGCGCAGTAAAGGGGCCTCGATCTCTCATAGTACTCCTGAGCCAGGATATTCATTTTCTCGATAATGGGCTTCAAGGGACGGGCCCCATCTTTCTCCTTCACCAACCTTCTGGCAAAAGAGGCTACTGCGGCTGTTTCCCCATGCATCACATAAATTTCCGTCGTAGGTGTTCCTAAAGTAAAAATGTTGTGGTTGTTCGCCTGGGGTCCGCCCATGATGTAATGGGCAGCGGCCGTTCCTTTTCTTAGAACCACGCATATCATCGGCACATTCGTCTGCTCGATGGAGTAAATCAGGGATTGCCCCAATGCCAGGAGTTCAGCTTTTTCGGCTATGTCTCCCACATCGATGCCGGTGGTATCCTGGAACCAGATGATGGGAAGCCGGTCTCTTCCGCATTGGGTAACGAACTCATTCATCTTGATGAGGCCCTGCCGGTAAAACTTACCGCCCACACCCGGATAGGGAGCATATTCCGGGTATCCCTTGGGCAGGAATCCTTGCTTGTTGCCGATGATCCCGACTAAGAAGCCATCCACTTTGGCCAAGCCAGTATAGACCTCGGGTCCATAATCGGGTCTGAACTCCATGTGTTCGCTGTTATCCGTAAGCCGGGCCAGGACTTCCTCGAAGTTGTAGGCCATTTTCTGATTGAAGGGCACCAGACGATTGACCTCCTCGGGCGAAAACTTGGGTTCTTTGGGCTCGGCCACCCTGAAAAAATTGGGATGATAGGCTGGAAGATACTTCATCCATTCCTTCAGAGCATCCAAAACCCCTTCTTCTTTTTCAAAGACAGCTTTGAAGAAACCAGTCGAGTCGTAATGGATCTCCACCCGGCCAGGGGGAACGGCCTTGAACTTTCTTGTTGCATCAATAATGATCTCTGCCCCTTCTTCATCAAAAAAGCCTTTGGGACTCATCCCGCTTACAATCCCTCCCCCCCCGACAGCGATGTTGCAATTTTTATGGGCTAAAAGAATCGTTGGACTGATCCCCTGGTATCCTCCTCCTGCAGGATTGGTTCCATAAATCCCGGCCAGGACGGGAATGCCCAATTTTTCCAGCTCAGCATGTCTGAAGAAGGTGGTTCCATTTCCTCTCCTGTTGGCATAAACCTTCTCCTGTTCAGGGAGTTTCACTCCACTGCAGTTCACCAGCCAAACCAAGGGAAGATGGAGGTTCTTAGCGATGTCGGTAACCCGCAAAATATTTTCAGCTTGCCCAGCAATCCAGGCCCCGGCCATCACTTTATTGTCAAAACCGATCACCACTGCCCATTTGCCGCTGATCTTTCCCAAGCCATCGACCACGCCAGTTGTTCCGGATTCCTCATCCATGGGGTCAAAAAGGGTATGCAAGGGGCACCAGGTGCCCGGATCTAAAAGATATTCCAGGCGCTGGTAAACGGTCATCTCTCCCCTTTTATTAATCTCCTCTGCGGATATTCCGGCCTTCTTCACTTTTTCCACGGCTTCGGCGATCTTTTTTTCAACCTCCTGAATCTGCTTAACATTTTCCTCCGCGCTTTTAATTTGTTTTTCAGTTAAAGGTTTACCGAATTCGGTCATTTTTTCAAAATACGGTCTCATTTATCTTTCCTCCCTTCCCTTCCGGTTGAAGGTGCAATTTTTTTTCTAAAACATATCGAAAAAATTTCCTCGGAGCAAGATATTTTTCTCCACCTTTGATTCCCCCAAAAAGCTTGACTTGGATTTTTGCATCGAATATAAGATAAGCTCAAGCCAATTAGGACGCAGAATTCCGCCGATGCACACAGAGAAAGACCCTCATTTATGGTGCAAGGCAAAGTTAAGTATTCATGGCGAGGAGTCCCTCGCTTCGCGGGGCGACGTGGCAATCCCGCCCCTGGGCGGGATTGCTTCATCCCGCCATAAAATCTGCCTTTACCCTGTTAGATAGCAAAAATCTAACAGGGTGAATCTGCGTCCAAAAAGGTCTTTCTTAGGGAGGTGTTTGATGTTAAAAGAGCATCTGGAATTTTTTACCTTGGACCTTTCGTCCGGCTGGGAGACTCCCCCGGGTTATCCCAAGGGAATCGAACAAAAAATCATTACTGGTTACTTGGACGAAAAGAACAAAAAAGGCTCAAGAACCCGCTTGCTCCGTTTTCATCCAGGGGCTTTCACCACTCAACCTTTTACGCATGATTATTGGGAAGAAGTCTTCCAGGTCTCGGGAGATATGACCGTGGGAGGAAAAACTTTCGGCCCCATGACCTATGCCTGCCGTCCCCCCCACGCTCCCCATGGGCCTTTCAGCAGTAAAGGAGGCTGTTTGCTTTTCGAAATCCATTATTTCCATCCAGAGAGCTAAGCTCCTTGGTTCCTATTGGCTAAAATAAGAATCACGATTTAGTCCAATGAGATCTCTGAAAAACCCACTTTTCTGTCACTCCCGCGAAACTTGTCCCTGCAGGCTTCAAGCAGGGAGCGGGAGTCCAGAAAGGCCCTAAAAATACTGGATTCCCCGCATCAAGTGCGGGGCAGGCTCTGCTGGAGTTTACCCCTGCGAAAGCAGGGGCAGGAATGACAAAATTATGGGAAGAACGGGATGTTGGTTCTGAAGCAACTTGGCGGAGAGAAAAATAGCAGAAGATGCCGGAACGGGGGGAAATTCTGCATTTCAGGAATTTAAAGTAATAGTTTAAACTACTCATTATGAAATTCATTCCCCGAAAGATTGCCCCCCAGCTGCTGCGTGCGTCCCGTCATTTCAGCGTGGTGATCCTGACCGGGCCCCGGCGCTCGGGGAAAACAACTCTCTTGCGGAGGCTCTTTCCTCGGGCCTCTTATTATCTTCTTGAAGATCCGGATCTTATCTCTCGGCTGCGCGCCGACCCGAGGGCGTTCATTGAGGAGATTCAACCTCGTTAAAAGCTTCCTCGTTTTTGATCCAGGAAGAGAAGGATTAGCAACACCGGCTCTCAGGCCAGGGGCTAAAGCAGTCTCCGCGGGAGACCTCCTATCGAGCCTTTCTTTCGCTTCCTAAAATGTCGCGCCTTTTTGACCGAAAATTTGGCCGATGGAAAACACATTTTTAATTTTGATTTCAAGATGTTACCTGGCCCCGACTCTGCATCATGGCGGTCGTCTAAATGCTAACCGCCACGACCACCACCATCATCATCGTCGCTGTCACTATAACCCATGTAATGATAGCAACTACGTATTCATAGAGGTACATAAAAAGATCTTCCAAAACAAGCCATTACCCTAACTTCTCCGTGAATTTAAAATCAAATTCACACACACTCACACATTCTTCTCGTGCCATCGCATGAATCTTTCCATCGTGCCACTCCCCAAAGCTCGCGGAGCATCGACCGGCAAACCTAGCTCCCTCGCTACCCTTCTCGCTAGCTCTCGCTGACCCACCGGATACAACTGATACTTCAAAATCATTGCATACCCACCATTATCAATCAGCTCTTTGATCCATGTCTTAGGCATCATTCTTACCGCGAATACCGGACGGACACCTAAATGCCCACTTAGCTGTATCTTAATAGCAAATTCTTCATACCCCATATACCCAAGAGTCTTTTTAACTTCAATACCATAGGGTACCAGATCCCTTTCAAAAATGAAGTCAAGATCATGCTCGCTCTTCTCCCAGATTTTCCCCCGGAATTCACGGGTGTTTTCTCCCTGCATTATGAATTTGCATCGAGCGAATCCAGCCAAAACCATCCCTTCAGCATGGTGCCCAATTACTTCTCCTATTCTTGAATCAGCGTATTCTTCAACTAATCCGACCAAACGCTCGGCACTTCTTTTATAATAACGATAGTTCCGATGCCAAATTAAATGGATTGTCCCACCAGTCCTTAGCTTCCTTTTCTCTTCTCGAATCTTCCCTTCCCTTATAAGTCCCCTTATTACTCTGTTCGTGATCCAATGAAAGTACTTATCCTCATGGATGACTTCGACTTGCCGCGAGAAAAAAACCTTCTCTCTGTTTTTCTCAAAGAAATCCTCCAGCGCTGCTTTTGCAACCGCTTCCTTGTAGTCAAAGGATTTCTGCTCGTAATCCGCAAAATCAAAATCCTCATATTCTGGCACTGCATCAACCCCCAGATCTTAGGCACACGATCACCACAACTAACAGCTTATATCAATTTCCGCTTTCCAAGTAAAGTTTTCCCATTACTCGCGTAAGGAGACTGCACGAGTATCACTTTGCCGAACACGCTAATACCCAAATGTGCGTAGCAAAGGGCGCAGCCCTTGACTTGAGACAATCTCTTGTGGATGCTTTCGAGTTGTTTTTTCAAAAGCCTCTCCCCCTCCAGCTACGCCAAAAACCTCTGATAAGGGACGGAAAGAGGGGACATTCCTGCAGAACGCGCTTTGAGATTTTTATATGATTTTGTCCATCACAAATAGTTAGGCAGCTTCTGGATGGACGTCCTATCCACGATAGCGAATATAATAGGTATTGACAAAAGATATCCATTTGATATATTAGGGATTACGGGGGAGGGAAATCATGGGAAAAGTAATGATCTCTGTGCCTGATGAATTTTTGTCCGAGGTCGACGAGGTTGCTAAGGCAGAACACCGCACCAGGAGCGAATTGATCCGGGAGGCGCTACGGGAATACGTTCGTAAAGGCAAAGAATACAAAAGGCCCATTGATAACCCCAGGGTTAGAGAAGCCTTTGAAGGCCTCCGTTCCATAAAATGGAAAGGCAAATTCGATTCTACAGAAATTGTCAGGAAAATGCGCAACAGCAGGTACTCCAGATGAATCTCTATGTTATCGATACTTCTGTAGCCTTCAAATGGTGTCGGCAACCCGGCGAAGAAGCTTACGTCGCCCAGGCGATTGGTATCCTGGAAAGTCACCTTATGGGCCGTTGCGAAATCCATGTCCCGGATCTTCTCTTCTACGAACTCGGCAACATCCTTATATTTAAGGAAGACCTTGCCTCCGAAAGCGCACTGGCAATTATCAGAAAAACATTTCTCTTGGAGATAAATGTGCATCCTCTTGATTTAGGCTTTGCAGAAGAGGCCTTCCGCCTTGCCAAGAAATATGCCATTACTTTCTACGATGGGTCTTTCCTAGCCCTATCACATGGTCTGAACTGCCCTTTTATCACAGCTGACAAAAAATTATTCCTAAAAATAAAATCTCTACCTCGGGCAGAATTCATCGGCAGTCTATGAACTGCCCTTACGTGGTTCTCGGGCACAATCCCCAAAGGCCATCCAGGGGGTATGGGGTAGCGGGAAGGGGTGATATTTTTGAACGACGTCCCTCCCACAAAGCAGGCCGTAAGGAAAACTGTAGATTTTTAACCCATTGTTTATATTGAATAATTCTTCACTAAGACTTTCGGGTAAATTTTTGATTGACAATATTTTCTATTTAAACTAAAAATTTATTGTGATTTTTCCCACCCTGCTCCGATTAAAGTAACAATCTAAGTAACCTTCTGGAGGAAATTTTGAGAGAAGGGTTACTGAAGGTTCCGATATTAAGCCTCCAAGAGGGTTCTCTCCCTCTTGGAGGCTTTTTTGGAAGTGCAGTTGAGGCAAACGCTTCGGTATGAGGATCGAATTTAAGCGGCTAGGGGAAGGCCAGTCTGCCAGAAAATAATATAAACCAGAAAGGAGGAATCGCTATGGCAACATTCTTCATGTTTGGAAGATACTCTTCCGAGGCCGTGAAAGGGATCAGCGCCAAACGAACGAAGGAGGCTGAAAGCCTCATAAAAAAATTTGGCGGTAAAGTAAATTCAATGTATGCTTTACTGGGAGAAAAGGATCTGGTCTTTATCTTAACTTTCCCAGGGATAGAAGAAGCAATGAAAGCTTCTGTCGCCCTGAGTAAACTCACAGGAATCACATTCACTACATTACCTGCTGTAACGGTGGAAGAATTTGATAAGCTGATGACTGAAATAAGCTGACAACTTAACCCAAACCCTTCTGGAGGGAAGAATGAGAAGGTTTTTCCAGAAGGTGTCAATAGGAAGCCTCCCAAGGGATTTCATCCCTGCGGAGGCTTTTATATTTTAAAGCAACAGACCAAAAGCGAATTAAAACTAAAGGTTGGCTCTGTCTCCAGCTTTTTTGAATTCCAGGTAATGTCAAAACTTTTATGAAAAAAAGGAGAAAAAAGGAACCACAGGAATTTCACCACAGAGAACCCAGAGAAAATTATTATATAAAAACTCTGTGCCCTCTGTGGTTCAATTTCCTTTAAAAGAGATAACTGAGGGAATCACATCCTTTGCTTTCTAAGTTCATTTCAATTTAGAGCTTGCTGGATTATAGAATGTCTGTAAAAAGGCAAGGGCTCACTAATTGGGGGTGAGAAGATGAGATATATCAGACAAAAGGAGATAAACCTCCAAAATAGAGGGATCGACGTAGGGGAGCGTATAATAGAATAGCTTAGAGGTTAGGAAAGGATTACGAGGTTAAGAATTTAGAGGACGCGGAGGAAAGAATAATTTTTTTAACTCTTTGAAAACTAATAATTTCTCTGAGGTCTCTGTGGTTAGATTTTGACAATACTGAATTCCAAGAAAGGAGGATCGGTATGAAGGCCAGCGAGACCGCCATCGTCTTCATCGAGTTCCAGAATGATTTCTGCAAGGAAGGTGGGGCTCTACATGCAGGGGTTAAGGATCAGATAAAGGCGCAGAACACCATCAAGAATGCCCAGGACTGCCTCCAGAAGGCCAGGGGGAAGTGTCTGACACTACTGGTCCCCATCCTCTTCGAGCAGGACTATTGTGACGCTGGATGCGAAGGGGTGTTGGGACCCATACATGTCAATGCCAAGCAGGCCAAGGCCTTCAGAAAAGGCACATGGGGAGGAGAAATCATCGATGAGCTGAAGCCTACCAAACAGGATATTGTGGTGGAGGGCAAGCGAACCCTGGATGCTTTCCACTCCAGTAATCTCGACTTCCTTCTCCGGGTCAACTGCATCAAGAACATAGCCTTTTGCGGCTTCCTGACCAATGTATGTGTGGAGGGAACCGCTCGGTCCGCCTACGATAAGGGCTATAAAGTTTTCCTCCTGAAGGACTGCTGCGCAGCTATTTCCGGTGAGGAGCAAAAATACGTAGAGGAGAAGTTCTTCCCTTACATCGGGGAGGTGTTGACTCACGATCAGTTCTTGAAAAGAATGGAGTAGCCTCTTCCTCGTCCCCCTCGGCCCACGCTGGGCCTGCTGCAACAGCTCCGCGTTATCCCCGTAGCGAGATAGGCGGAAGCAAACGTTAACAGAAGTTCGCCTAACCGTTTGTATCTTGGATCAACGATACAGCGCTTTGAAGGAGGCGCCCAAAGACAGAGAAGAAAGGAGAGAGAAAAATGCCCACCTATATCACGCTGGTCCGCTACACGCAACAAGGCATCCAGAACATCAAGGACAGTCCCGCCCGCCTCGACGCGGCCAAGCAAGCCTTTCGGGCCATGGGCGCGGAGTTGAAACAGTGGTACCTGGTGATGGGTCAGTACGACGCAGTCGTCGTAAGCGAAGCCCCCAACGATGAGACAGTCACCAAGCTGGCTCTCGCTATCAGTTCGCGCGGCAGCGTCCGCACCGAGACCCTTCGCGCCTACACAGAGGATGAATACCGGAAGATAATCGCTGCTCTACCTTGAGCAGTTGCTTAGTGCTTCGATTCGAAAATAGGGTGACGTATTTTTACGAGTTCGCTCGGAGAAATAACTCACTCAGCACTAAGTCTTGAGTAAATAAGTTCGGAATCGAACTTATGAATCGAAGGACTTAGCACACCATTTAGAAAACCCTGGCACGCCTCCTTCAAATGTATACCCCCAGCAGGCTTATGGCCTCCAAAGGGTGAACGTGAATTGAAATCAATATTCCAGATTTCTGCAGCCAGGAATAGAGGTAATGTCAGATTTCCATGGATTATGAATCCCGAAAGGCTACTACCGCCAAGCCTTTTACTCTTGACAACCTTGTTTAAATAGCATATAAAAATCGCATTAAAAAGAAGGAGGTGTAAAATGAATCAAAGAAAACTCACAACCATCGGCAAGAATCTCATATTGATTCTTTCCATCTTTTTCTTCCTCTTGGCATCTTACATACCCGCTGAGGCTCAGAGAGAAAAATTTGTATTCGGGTCAGCCATCGCGCACACAGGGAAATTTGCCAGGGAAGGAACGAACCTGAAGAGGGCCTACGACTTCTGGGCAGGTTTGGTCAACGCCCAGGGAGGTATTGAGGTCAAGGGCAAGAGGTATCCGGTGGAGATCATCTACTACGATGATAAAAGCGACCCGGCGACCGCCACCAAGCTTATGGAAAAGCTTATTACCGAGGATAAGGTCGATCTTATCTTTGGTCCATTCTCCAGTGACTGCGTGGGCCCGAGTAGCACCATTACGGAGAAATATAAGACTCCCATGATCGAAGCAGCCGGGAACGCCAGGCCTCTTTTTACGAGGGGATTCAAGTATCTATTCTGCACATTGCGGCCTGCTGATGAATTAGCTGATCCTTACATGAGACTCCTGAGTAGAACGACCCCCAAGCCCCAGACCGTGGCGGTGATCGCCCCCAAAGCTCCATTCTATCTGTCCGCGGCTGCAGGGTTTAAGGCCTACGGTGAAAAATATGGATTCCAAGTTATTCATTTCGAAACCTATCCTGTGGAAATGGAGGACATCACTCCCATACTGCAAAAGGTGAAGGCCAAGAATCCGGACGTCCTTTGCGTAGGGTCGCATACGGTAGTAGCCATGATGGTCATGAAACAGAGCAAGGAGATCGACTTCAACCCCAAAGCCTACTGCTTCAGCTTCGGGACCCTCACCCCGGAATTCGCCAAAGAACTCGGCAAAGATGCTGAAAATACTCTGGAGTATAGTTACATATCCCCCAAGGCGCCATTCAGCGATCCCATGTTAGGGACTACAGGCCAGTTCATTGATGCGTTCAAGAAAAAATACGGAATCCTCCCAGATGGGACGCAAGCCTGCGCCGTTGCCGGGGGAACTGCCTTCCAGATGGCTATTCAAAAGGCCAGTGTGACACCCCCTTTGACTGAGGAGAAAAGGGTTAAGGTACGGGAAGAATTGGCTAATCTCGATATCGTGACTGCGGCAGGACCTGTCAAATTTGACCCGACCGGACTCAATATGAAGAATCCCCTGGCGATTTTCCAAATACAAAAAGGAAAACCTGTTTGCGTTGATCCTCCAGATTGGGCTGAGACAAAATTTATCTACCCATCTCCAAGTTGGAAGGTTAGATGATACGGGCGCATTAAATAATTTGACTCGAAATCGTTTCCCTCTCCCCTCGCGGGAGAGGGAGTCCATTGTCAAGATACTTCCTGCGTATGAATTAGTTCGCCGGAAAAGAATCGGTTCGGGGCCATGCTTCTGCAGGTCTTGTTAGATGGCATTTTGATCGGGGGAATTTATGCCTCCTGTGCTGTGGGATTCTCTCTGGTTTTTGGTGTGCTGCGGATCATCAACATCGTCCACGGCGAATTCATCATGCTGGGGGCATTCATTACCTACTGGCTTTTCAAGATCTATGGCCTCGACCCGTTCCTTTCGATTCCCCTCTCCTGCTCTCTCCTTTTTGTGTTTGGATTCCTGCTACAAAGATACGTTATCAATCGGATCATCGAAGCCCCAGAGATCATGTCTCTCCTTCTGACCTTTGGCCTCTCCCTCATTATTGCCAACCTGGCCCTCATTGCCTGGAAGGGGGATTATCGGTTGGTTAACCCGGGCTACGCGGGAGCTAATTTCAAAGTGATCCTTTTCACCATCCCATATGTACGCCTGGCCACGTTCATCTTTGCCCTGGCAGCCATGGCCGGGCTCTACCTTTTTTTGCAACGCACGGACATAGGCCGGGCCATAAAAGCTACCTCCCAGAGCAAGGATGGCGCCAGACTTCAGGGTGTCAGACCCTCGGTGATTTATGCCGTCACCTTCGGATTGGGCGCTGCCATAACCGCCATCGCCGGGTCCCTCCTGAGCATGAGTTTCTCCGTATTTCCGGCAATGGGAGGCGATTACCTTCTATTTTCGTTCTTCATCGTGGTTGTAGGAGGGATGGGCCACATTCCCGGGAGCCTGGCAGGGGGCCTTATCTTGGGAATACTGCAATCGCTGAGCACGAATTTCGTGGGGGCGGGAATGACCTATATCCTAATCTTTTTGGTCCTGTATACTGTCTTGATCCTGCGCCCCGCAGGAATATTCGGAAAGGGACTGGTGTGATAAAGGAATGAGAAGGTCTCTGCCGGCAAAGTGGTGGATTCCAATCTTTTTGATCATCCTGGGCGCTGTCGCTCCTTTGGGGATCTCCGGTTACTGGTTGAGGTTCATCACCTTTATCTTTATGTGGATCGGATTAGCCGGGAGTCTTAACCTGCTGACCGGTTATACTGGATACCTGGACTTCGGCCATGTTGCTTTCTTCGGGATCGGAGCTTATACGACAGGCGTCCTGATGGTGAAACTGGGGATGCCCTTCTTCCCTGCCATGTTCATCGGAGCCATTTTAGCTGGGATTCTGGCGTTGCTCGTGGGTATTCCCACTATGAGGTTGAAAGGAGCTTACTTTGCCATCGCCATGCTGGCTTTTGCTGAGGCCATGAAGCAGGTCGCCCTCGAATTTGACGGAATAACCGGAGGGGGCAATGGGCTGTCTCTACCCATCTACACCAACTATCAGTTTTTCTACTATATGATGTTCTCTGCGGTATTGCTCATCATCGGGGCGACTTACTGGTTCGAAAGATCAAAATTTGGCAAAGGCCTGATGGCCATTCGGGAGGCTGAATTGGCCGCGGAAGTAAGCGGGGTAAACACCTTCTTCTGCAAACTGATCGCCTTTGGCATCAGTGCCTTTGTTGCTGGAATCATTGGAGGAATTTATGCCTACTGGATGACCTTCCTCTATCCAGGAGACACCTTCAATGTACTGATCACGGTCCGGATGATCATCATGGCCTTTTTGGGTGGGGCGGGAACGCTTTTGGGTCCCATCATCGGGGCCACTTTTTTGGCCGCCATCGAAGAGATTCTGTGGGCGGAATTTAAATATACCTATCTTATCATTGTCGGGCTCATTGTGGTCTTTGTCGTCCTGGTTTTGCCTCGCGGGCTCGTGGGACTGATGAGGCAATGGGCTCTCGCCAAGTAAAGCAAAAGTAGGGGGCGCTCATAGAGATCCTCAGGGTTGAAAAGGTAACCAAAAATTTCGATGAACTCGTGGCTCTCCGCGCCGTGGATGTCTCTCTCTATAAAGGGGATATTTTGGGAATGATTGGGCCCAATGGTTCGGGTAAGACCACCTTATTCAACGTCATCTCTGGTATCTATGCTCCGGCCTCGGGAAACGTTCGATACAAGGGCCAATCCATAACGCATAAAAAGCCCCACGTTATCTGTCGGATGGGGATCGCCAGGACTTTCCAGATCGTCCAACCTTTTTCCCAGATGACTCTATTGGAAAACGTCCTGATCGGGGCCATGTATGGGCGAGGACTCAGGCAAGCTGAAGGGCGAGACAAAGCCGAAGAGATTCTCCAGTTCGTCGGCCTAAAAGATAAAATTTATTATACACCCAACGAGATCACGACAGAAGACAGGCGCCGGCTGGAGCTGGCCAGAGCGCTGGCCACAGAGCCGGAAGTCATTCTCCTGGATGAGATCATGGCCGGCCTTACCCCGGCGGAAATCGAAGAAGCTCTCAGCCTGATCCGGCAGATCAATAATAAAGGAATTACCATTTTCATGGTAGAGCACATCATGAAAGCGGTTATGAGTATATGCCAGCGAGTGGTGGTCTTGAACTATGGGGAAAAAATTGCTGAAGGCTCTCCGCAGGAAGTGGCCGAGAACAGCGAAGTAATCAAAGCATACCTGGGAGACCGGTATGTTTGAAGTAAGAGAGCTTAACGTAGGTTATGGGCCAATACAGGTATTGTGGGATGTTTCCCTTAAGGTGGAGCAGGGGGAGATCGTGAGCGTCCTGGGGCCCAACGGGGCCGGGAAGAGCACCCTGCTCCGAACTGCCCTGGGGATGCTTCGGCCCATGGAAACGGACAAGGCCAATTCAATCACCTACCGCGACCAAAGAATCGATGGCCTGCCCCCCGAGCAAATCGTCCGCTTGGGGATCGCTCTGATCACCGAGGAGAAGCATCTTTTCCCCGATATGACGGTCCTGGATAACCTAAAAATGGGCGCTTATATCAAGAGAGCCAAGGAAAAGAGAGCCGAGAGCCTGGAACTCATCTTCAACCTTTTCCCCAGGCTGGAAGAAAGAAAAAACCAGATGGCTAGAACCCTCAGTGGGGGAGAAAGACAGATGCTGGCCATTGGGCGGGCGCTGATGTCCAAGCCAGACCTACTCATGATCGACGAACCATCCTTAGGATTGCAACCACTTCTAATCACCAAGATATTCGATACGATAAAGGAGATAAAAGAAAAAGGGGTGACCATCCTGATGGTCGAGCAAAATGTTTACTTTTCCCTGGAGATAAGCGATCGGGCCTACGTTCTCGAGAATGGGAAAATCGTCATGGAAGGCCAGGGAAAAGAACTGCTCGCCAACGACCACATAAGAAAGGCCTATTTGGCCATGTAAATTGGCTCACCCTGGATTTAGCTTAAAAAATGAGCATTTCTCCCATAACTGTGGCGGCCATTCAGGCCCTCCCCAAAGGTCATCTTCTGAGTCCCCATAATGTTTCCCGTGCCGTCGACCTGTTGAAAGAGGCCTCTCAACGAGGGGCCGACCTCGCCTGTTTCCCAGAGGCCTATCCAGCCTCAGGGGAAGAAGAGATCCGGCAAGCAGCTCGTGAGCTGCGGATCTTCGTGATCGCTGGATTTATAGTAAAGGAAGGCGGCCAGCTTTACAATGAATCTGTCCTTTTAGATTCCGCCGGGCAGGTAATCGGTCGGCAGAGGAAGGTCCATGCAGTTCCTGGCGTGGAGCCTTTCGCCCGGGGAAATGACTACATCCCCATGGAAACACCGTGGGGAAAGATCGGCATCCTCATCTGTATAGACGGGTGGGGATTCCCGGAGGGATTCCATCGATTCAACAAAGCTGGGGTTGACCTTATCTTTAATCCCTGCCTCATCTTCAAGAAAAAACCCCAAAAGAGGATGTCCCTCCTGGCCCGGGTGCTGGATTATAAGCTTCCCATTGTGGCCCCTAACAATGCCGTCTGGTCTTTGAAAATCTTTGCCGAAGATCCGGGCCTGTCAGAAGAAGGTGGACAAAGCCTCATCTTAGCACCGCCACCTTTCCAGTCCCGGGAAGAAATAGAGAGATTTATGAAAGAGGCAGCCTCCTGCGAAGGTTGGATTCTGGCGGAAGGCGGCAAATATGAGGAAATTCTGTTGGCGACGATCGATGTCCAGGCTCTGAGAAATACCCGGTCTCTCTGGAACGATTGTTTCGGAGCCTGTTTAGCATAATCTGCGTTTACCCTGTTAGATCGTAAACATCTAACAGGGTGAATCTGCGTCCCAAAAAGAATTTCAAATTTTAGGAGGAAAATCATGGCAGATCCTTACCGAGCGGTGGTGATTCAATCCGATGTGGAAATGGTGGACCTCACTCGATCCGCAACCCAGGTCAAAGAAACCATCAACAAGAATCTTACCCGCATTTGTCAGTTGATCGATTGGGCAGCGCGGGAAAAATCCCACGGAGAGAAACTTCTCATTGCCCTTCCCGAATCCATGCTTCATGGATTTCCGCGGGCGGGATGGTCTTTGAAAGAACTTCTTAAATGCTGCATTTCTATCCCTGGCCCGGAAACGCAGCGCTTATCTGAAAAAGCTGTATTACACGGGGCTTACATTGTTGGGCATGCTTGGGAGGTGCACTCCGATTGGCCCGACCGGCACTTTAGCACGGCCTTTATCATCGATGATCAGGGCAAGGTGATCCTCAGATACCGAAAGATTCAACCGGCCTTCGACATCGAAGCCTCCACTTCGCCCCACGATGTCCTGGACGAGTACATCAAGAAATACGGCAAGGACTCTCTTTTTCCCGTGGTGGATACTCCCCTGGGGCGCCTGGGATGCTTCATCTGCTATGATGGACTCTTCCCGGAGATCACCCGCTGCCTGGCCTTGAAAGGGGCGGAGGTGCTGATCCGGCCCACCTCCTGGCTTGGGGTCACCTGTGCGGAACCCTACGACTGGTGGGAGATGCAAAACCGGATGCGGGCAGCCGAAAACATCTGCTACGTTGTGGCCCCCAACGCTGGCGATACTCTCAACAGCCCCGAAAGACCGAGAGCTCATGTACCTGGAAGATCCATGATCGTCGATTACGAAGGCCGACTTCTCGCCAAGGCCGGAACCTCCGGAGAACTCACCATTGACGCAACTATCCACCTCGATGCCCTGTGGCACAAGCGCAGCCTCACCAAGTGGAATCCCCTGGCCACCTTGAGAACAGAGGCCTATGCACCATTTTACCAACAATCGATGTATCCCCCCAACCTCTGGAAGGATAAACCCCACGACACCCTGCAACAGGTCACCGAGGCCATTTTAGGGAGCATAAGAAAGTTAATGGAGCGGGATATCATAAGAAGAAAAAAATAGAAGGAAAAAAAATGGGAGAAGATTTCAGAAGCTTTTTAAAAGAAATGGAGGAGACCAAAGAAGGAGGGTTCTTCCGCATCAGTAAAGAAGTGGACATTCGTTACGAAGTGTCTGCCATAGTCACGAAACTTGAACAAGCCAGGCAGATCCCCCTCCTCTTTTTTGAAAAAGTGAAAGGGCACACGATGTCCGTGGTCGTCAACTGTTACGCCGATCGGGGTCGCGTGGCTCGAGCAATAGGGATCTCCAAAAAGGAATTAAACCAAAGGGTCGCCCAGGCCTATCAAAAACCTGTACCCCCTGTGGAAGTCTCTAAGGCTTCTGTCCAAGAGGTGGTTCTTCAAGGAGCCGAAGTCGATTTGGGAAAGCTCCCGGCTATGGTTCATCACGACGCAGACGCGGCCCCTTATATCACAGCGGGAATTGTCTTTGCCAAAGATCCTGATACAGGGGATTACAACCTCAGTTACAACCGTCTCATGGTCAAAGGAAAGAACCGCCTAGGAATTTTCATGACTGTGGGAAAGCACCTCAACGCTATTTTTTCCAAAATGGAAGACCGGGGCAAGCCCTTGGAAGTTGCCGTTTCTATCGGAAACCATCCAGCCTGGGCGATCGGTGCCTTGGCCATAGGACCTTTTCAAGAGAACGAAATTGGAATTATCGGAGGGCTCAAGGAAAGTCCTCTGGAGATGGTCAGGTGCAAAACAGTGGACTTGATGATCCCTGCCGGAGCGGAGATCATCCTGGAGGGTGAAATCGAACCTTTTGTTCGGGAAGAAGAGGGACCCTTTGGTGAGTTTACCGGCTATGCCATCCGTTCAGCTATGAATCCGGTGTTTCGGGTGAAGGCCATTACCCATCGCTATAATCCCATTTATCAGGACATCTGTGGCGGCCAGTACAGAGAACACCTGACCATGGCAACCGTTCCCATGGAAGCCAACTATTTTCGGGTGATCAAAGGAGCGGTCCCGGAAGTAGAGGCGGTGCGGATGGCTGCCCCGTTTACCCTGGTTATCTCCCTGAGAAAGAAGTATGAAGGGCAGGCCCGCTCAGCCCTGCTGGCCGCCTTCAGCGCCGACCTTTATCTGAAGCATGCCATCGTGGTCGATCATGACATCGATGTAGCAGACCTGCAGCGCGTTTTTTGGGCCATGGCCACAAGAGTCCAGGCCTCGCGGGATATTTTTATCATTCCCCGGGCCCGCGGCTCCTCGCTGGATCCCTCGGCAGAACCTTTGGGGGTGGTAGATAAGATGGGGATCGACGCCACGGCCAAACCATCCCTCGAGCAGTTTTCTCCCCGCAACGCCATCCCCCGGGAAGTCATGGATCGGATCAAGCTGGAGGATTACATCGGAGATTTTTTGGCTTCTTCGAAGCCAGCCAAAGGTTAATCGAGGCGCCCCCACCCTTTCCTTCATCCTGTTGAGACTGTGTCCTAATGTCATTCTGAGGTGTCAGCCGAAGAATCTTGAATTTGTAACATATTGTAGCCATTAGATTCTTCGCTTCGCTCAGAATGACCACTTGCCCGGTTTTGGGGGTTATGACACAGTCTCGTTGACGGGGGAGGGCTTGCCCTGTGGAGTATCTTCCTTTACTCCACAGGGTAAAGGAGGGATGATTCCGCAATTCGCAATTCGAAATCGGCAATTAATGTTTAAAAGCTCTTTGACCGGTAAAGACCATGGTCACCTGGGGCAGGGCTTCATTACAGGCCTGAATCGATTCGAAGTCGCGCTCCGATCCACCCGGGTGAACGATGGCGGTAACGGCCTCTTTAATTCCCACATCCACCCCATCCCGGAAGGGAAAGAAAGCATCGGAGATCATCACCGATCCTTTAATCCCCCCGTGATCTTCTTTGGTCTTCCGGTCAATTTCTTCCTTGATTCCCGGATCACGCTTTCCTTGGGCGATTTCCACTTCCAAGGTTTTATATGGAATCCCGTATTCTCGAAAGCAAAGGGCATCAGCATACTTGGTATACGCCTTAAAGACAGCAATCTCGGCTACTCCTACGCGGTCTTGCTCTCCTGTTCCGATGCCGACGGTCTGGCCATCTTTCACATAAAGGACTGAATTGGAAGAGACACCCTGCTCGACAGCCCAACCAAAGATCATATCGGCATATTCTTTTTCCGTTGGCTCCCTTTCGATTGTATATGTTTTCCCTTTGTAGGTGGTCGTGGCCTTCTGAAAATCCTTCTTACTCCTGATGGCATTTATGGGCGACTGTTGCACAATAATTCCTCCATCGATCAGGGATTTGAAATCCACAAAACGTATCTCCCGGTATTCCGCCAGGCGATCCATCCGGGGCACACGCATGATGCGCAGGTTGGCGCGGCGCTTCAAGATATCCACCGTAGATTCTTCATACTCCGGGGCCACCACGACTTCCAGGTAATTTTCACTGACCATTTCTGCCGTGGCTCTATCCATCGCCCGATTCACCACCAGGCAGCCCCCGAAGGCCGCAATACGATCAGCCATGTTCGCGCGGTCGTAAGCCTCTGCGAGAGTTTGCCCGTAAGCCACGCCGCTCGGGTTGTTGTGCTTCATGATGGCCGCAGCCGGTCGATCCATCAGGTATTTTAAAATGTTTAGGCCATTGTCCGCATCTGTGAAATTGATCTTTCCCGGGTGTTTTCCCGATTGGATCATTTCCTCCTGGGAAATGGCACTCACCAGGCCTTTCCCCGGCCCGATGAATTCACATCCGCCGAGAATCAGGTGGCCATTGATCAGCTGGTAGAGAGCTGCCTCCTGTCCGGGATTCTCGCCATACCTCAGGCCTTTCTCGATCAGCTCGCCGGTCTTTTCATCCGGAATCTTCCAGCTTCTTTTCTGGTAGATGAGAATCTGGTTGCCGAATTGAATGATCATGCGCTCCGGAAACTGATCATCCATCACTGTCCGATACATTTGCTTCAAATCCGCCATAGTTCCCCCCGCAGATTAAAATAAAACAAACGCATTGAATAAATTGTCATTGCTGGGAGTCCTGCCTTTCGTGGGACGACGAAGCAATCTCAGCAGAAAACGCGATGGCTACGCCCTTCGCCCTGTACACCATGCGGTGCAGGGCTTCGGGCTCGCAATGACAAAGGGGAAAATCAAATAAATTTGTTATGATTTCCCTTGAACCCTCTTCCTATTTAAGTTGTGCTTTGATCTTACCAAAATTCCAGGTGCAATTGAAGGAATTTCATCCCTTTTATCTTCGTCTCTTATGGAAACTCTTGCTGATCCGGAGTTTTGAGATTTTTCGACGCACCGAACAAAAAAGGATTGAATCTTTCGGACAATTGTAATAGACTGCCCTGGCTGAAACGAAAAAAAACAAACTAATCGTTCATGACGGGATCGACACCCACGAGTCCCGTCCCGCTATAGCGGGAGAAAAATCCCCGAGGCCCCCCTTTAGGTAAAGGGGGGTAGGATAGAGGGAAGAAAGGATCTTTATGGACTACGAAAAAATCATATTCAAAAAAGAAGGCTCCATCGCCACCATCACTTTTAATGACCCGGAGAAGCTAAATCCCATGGGCATAAAGATGGCTGAGAACATCCGTTCGGCCCTCGAGGAATGCGGCCGCGATGAAGAAGTCCGGGCTATCATCATGACCGGCGCGGGGCGGGCCTTTTCTGCTGGCGGGGATTTGCGGGAGATCCGCGAAAATGTTCCACCCTTGGTCTTTCGCGATGGAATCGCTCTCGTATTCAAGGTTGTCTTAGCGATTGCCGACTTGGAAAAACCTGTGATTGCGGCTGTGAATGGCCCTGCCGTGGGCGTAGCTTTTAACATGGTCCTGGCCTGCGACATCGTCGTCGCTTCCGAAGAGGCTTCTTTCTCCGAAATATTTGTTCGTATCGGCCTGATCCCGGATGGCGGCGCTCACTTTTTGCTGCCGCGCATCATTGGGCTGGCCAAAGCAAAAGAATTTATCTACACGGGCAAAATTATCTCTGCCAGAGAGGCGGAAACCCTTGGCCTGGTCAACCAGGTCGTTCCTCCGGATAAATTGAACTCCGCCGCCCAGCAATGGGCAAACCGTCTGGCCAATGGCCCCACCCGGGCGATCGGGATGGCCAAAAAGCTCTTGAACCACAGTTTCCAGACCGGCCTGGCAGAGATGATCGAGGTGGAGACGGAAATACAAACCTTGCTCCATGAGACCGAAGACCATAAAGAAGGAATCTCCGCCTTCTTTGAAAAGCGGACCCCATCTTTTAAAGGGAAGTAATCTCTAAGCCCCCAGGCCCCTAACCAGGGTTAATCACCCCTGACCCTAAAGAACCTTATGCCAATTTCTTACTACTTCCAGAAAGAATTCAATTCCACATATCGCCCAGAATTACTAATCAGTCCATAATTGTATGGACACTGCAGCCTGAATCCACAGCCGTTCGTGCTGAGCTTGTCGAAGCATGAGCGGCTCGCAACGCACCCTTCGACAGGCTCAGGGTGAACGGTGACAACAAATGAACGGAAGAAAATGTCTAATCAATTATGGACTCCTTAATAAGGATGGTGTTCCCTGAATTCGTTTGGTCTGCTATAATATTTAAAAACCTCATGAAAGTCGGCCGAAGGTTCGTTTCGCTACCAAGTAGGTGAGTACAAACCGCTCAATAAGGGGGGCAATGAATGTCTGTGGTGACAATTCGGGGTCAATTGGGAAGCGGGGCACCGGAAATAGGGAAAAAAATCGCCGATATACTTCACGCTGATTACGTGGACCGAGAGATTATCGCTGAAGTGGCTTCGCGACTTCATCGGCAAGAGCAAGAAGTGATAGCGAAAGAGATGCCGCCTACTAATCTCCTAGGTCGCATCGCGGAAGCCTTGGAACACAGTCTTCCCTTTGGCGAAGGCTTTGAGGGCGCGTATCTACCCGCCTGGGAAATACCTCTGAACGATAATCGATATTTGCAAGCACTGGAGTCTGTTGTTAGGGAACTGGCTCAAAGCCAGTCGCTGGTGATCTATGGACGAGGTGCTCAGTTCATCCTAAGGGATTATCCCCAGGCCTTTCACGTCCAAGTGGTGGCACCATTAGAGATGCGAGGGAAGCGCCTTATGCAGGACCTCAAGCTCGATCAAGAGAGTGCTAAACAAGAGATAGCCCGCTTTGACAACAGCAGCCGCCAGTTTATCAAGAGGTATTTTCATGCTGAGCTGGAAGATCCGGTATATTATGACCTAGTTATCAATACGGAACATCTCAGCTTTCAGGCCGCTGCTTCAATTGTCGTCAATGCCCTCTCTTTGAAGAACCAACCTTAGGCGGACAAAGCGAAACTGGTCCTGCACGCCGCCCCCTTTTCCACTGGAGGCGGGAATGGAGAAATTAGACATTAGACGACACGAAAATACTTAAGGAGGAGCGGTTAAGGGATATATCTCAGTATGGAGCGTTTGTTTCAACTTTATGTACAGAAATCAAAAT
>Ga0315312_1001043_pt1 | contig 24161 bp, 26 predicted proteins | sample TDP7_MG_FD_203629 | JGI IMG/M metagenome (GOLD analysis project Ga0315312, IMG submission 203629) | Freshwater sediment microbial communities from Lake Towuti, South Sulawesi, Indonesia - TDP7 | ecosystem: Environmental > Aquatic > Freshwater > Lake > Sediment | place: Indonesia: South Sulawesi... | reverse complement strand
CCACGCTTCAGGATGGAATATTTGCCGCAGGCATCTTCCACGCCCTCCATAGGCTCTGTAAAAGCGTTACCATGGCCAACCTAGCCCAACTCGTCAACGTCTTACCAGCCATCGTCACCAGTGAAAAGGGCCTGTACGTAAACCCCATTTATCTGGCCTTCAAACTTTATGTAAATCATAGCGGAGACACAGCCCTAAGAACCAGAACCGAGGCCGAAACCTACAAGGCGGAGAAAATAGGGGCGAATTCCGTGCCTTATCTAGACTGTTCCGCCACGCTCCATAAGGAAGGGGGCATCCTATATCTTGCTGCCGTCAACAGACACAGGGAAGAGAACATTAAGGGGCAGATTGAACTACGAGCCTTCACACCTAAACGGAAAGGCAAGGTGTACGAACTGAACGCGGAAGAAGTCTCCTCAGCAAACGATTTCGATTCCCTTAATAAGGTAAAAATCGTCGAGAAAGCCGTTAATACCTTATCTAACCAATTTACCTATACATTTCCCGCCCACTCAGTAACAGTGCTGGAACTTTTTTCCGCTTAACCAAAACACTAAGATTTAGGAAGGGTTCTGCGCTAGGTTTAGGGTTATCCTTTCACAGGGGTCTTTCTTAGAGGTTTTCTTTTGAGCTTGGTTCCGCAGATTTGACAGCGCTGGTGCTTGTAGTCGGAAGGGTATTTGCGGTAGCATGCGGGGCAGTACCGTATCCATTGGAGGCGGAAGCGGATGCCAAAGGTGGCGAGGGATGCAAAGTCTACGCCTATTTGGTTAGCCACGTTCTGGATGGAGTAGTCATCCGTGACAATTACGGGATAGTACCTCGTCTCCTTCTGTTCCAAGGCTAGGGCTAAAACCTGCAGGTCCACCTCTGATAGAAAGAGTGCATCCCCTACACCTTTGGAGGCGTCTTTAACCCTGTTCAGGAAGGAGGCCTTCGGTGTTCTGAGCCTTAGTTTTCTCCCGTCCACGGCGGTTTTGAACCTAATCCAAGGCATGGAGTTTTCAACCAACTCCCCTTCCACCGCGGAAACCGAGTATTGTTTCCCAGCCACGGAGAAGGGGTCAAAACCAGCGATAAAGGCGGAGGTGTCAAGGATTATGATCCTCCTTTTCCTTGGCGTCAAAGCTCCCTTCCCCCGGAAAAGAGGAGTCGGCCCTTCAGTCGGCGGTAAAAGTCGCCCTTAAGCCTGATGAAGGAGGTCTCATGCTCCGATTTGGTAACCGTTATCCGCGGTTTTTTGGGCTCCATCTCCGTTTGATAGTGGCCATCTATGACAACGGCCGCACTCTTAGGCTTAATGAGTTCCACGCTTATGGTGGACTTTCCGGGAAAAACCATGGGGTGAAAAACCGAGAGGGGACAGATGGGGGTCAACACTATGGCGTCCACATCTGGGTCAAGGATGGGTCCCCCTGCTGATAAGGAGTATCCTGTGGATCCAGCCTGGGAGGCCACGACAACCCCGTCAGATCGAAACTTTGCTATGGTCTCCCCGTTCTTCCGCACCCTGGCGTACATGGTCTTAGCTAAAGCCCGGGACGTGATGAAGACCTCATTAAGGGCGTCAGGCAGCCTAACTCCTCCCATAAAGGAGGCGAGCTTCATGCAACGCTCCACCTCAAACCTCCCTTCTAGGCATCTGTCCAAGGCTTCAAGGGCATCCTTTGGTGCCACCTCCGTTAGGAAGCCGCGGACACCCATGTTAACAGCGAGAATAGGAGGCTCAGGCTTAGGAATCATTAGGCAAGTTCTTAAAATGGTGCCGTCACCCCCTACGGTGACAATTAAGTCCACCTTCATCTCCTCTAGGGATAGGGCGTCCCTCAATCTGTTGGCGTGTTGAGCCAGCTTAGGCTCAAGGAAGACCCCGCAGCCCCTATCCTCCAAGTGTTTCACTAACTTCACCGCAAACTCCAAGGCTTCCCTCCGGTCGGGACGCGCAACAACACCCACGTGGTTAAACAATCCTATCCCTCTTTCTAGGGTGGCATCCTTCATGGCAAGACTTTCAAAGGGTTTTTTAACATCCTATTGTTATTTGCTGAAAGGGAATAAAAGCTTTGACAGTTTTAAACATAAGGCTCTGGCTCCTTTGCAGAGTTTAACCTTAAAGTTTATAGGAAGTGGGAATTCTATTTTAAATGAGCGTAATAAATGTGACAACTATTACAGAAGATATTAAAAAGAAGCTTCTGAAGGTGCAAGGACGAGAGAAGAAACCCCATTTGTTAATGGAGGCCTGTAAACCTACAACCGGAGCTGATGAAGCCCTTAAAGAACTCATTAAGGAAAGGAAAAGGGATGAAGAGAGAGCTAAGCGGTACCCTTAGTCTTTGACGCCAGCGTTTTAATTGAACTGGTCTTTTCGACTAGTCCTCCTCCTTCAGGATTACATTAATCCTTAGATTCTTCGATCATAAACGGCGTGACATGGAGAAGTTTAAATATAATAACTTTAAGTATTTGAGGAGTGACATCTAATAGATTCGGATGAACAATGTTGCACTGTGAAGGGATAAAAGATGAGCAAGCCTGTGGATTTGGGAAGCCTGAAGGTTGGAAGCTACGTGATTGTCGAAGGCGAGCCGTGCCGCATAGTTGATTATTCCAAGTCGAAGCCGGGGAAACACGGCTCCGCCAAGGCCCGAATCGTGGCCATAGGCATCTTTGACGGGGCTAAGAGGACCCTAGTGAAGCCTGTGGACGCCCAGGTGGAGGTGCCCATCATCGATAAGAGAAGCGGCCAAGTCATATCGATATTGCCAAACGCAGTTCAGGTTATGGACTTGGAAAATTATCAGGTTTTTGAATCTCCCGTGCCAGAAGAGGAGGATATTAAGTCTAAGCTCGCCTCCGGCGTAGAGATTGAATACTGGCGCATGCTGGACCGAATGAAAATCATGAGGGTGAAGGGCAGCTAACTCAAAACTTGAAGGAGCTAAAGCTCCTCCGACTTGAAAACAGCGAACCTGTGGTAAATTAGGTAATAAGCATATTCTATTTTTAAATCTTGGATGCGACTTGAAATGGGCGGGTGAGAAACTTTGAAGTATGTGGGGCAGATGCAACTGCGGCCGGGAATGAGCGTGGGTGACCTTGTCTGTAAGATGGGTGAGTGTGGCTTCGGCGCGGGAAGGGTTGGAAAGGCAGCTGAATTGGTGACCGAGATGTTTAGCGATCCAGAGTACACTGTGTTTTTAACTTTGGCTGGAGCCCTCGTTCCCAGCGGCCTTAGGAAGGTTATCCGCGACCTTATCGACTTGGAATACGTGAACGTTTTAGTTACCACGGGGGCTAATGTGGTGCATGACATGGTGGAAGCCCTTGGTTATCGGCATTTAAAGGGCACCTTCCTAGCCGAAGACAAGAAGCTGAAGGCGAAAAACATCGGCAGAATAGGGGACGTTTACATCGAACAAAGGGCGTTTCACGACTTGGAAAAGTGGATGTACCGCGTACTGGAGGACATACCGGAAGAAAAGAGGGCGCGCATATCCGCGGCAGAAATCCTTTACGAAATAGGGAAAAGGATTCAGGACCCCGAGTCCATCCTGGCCACAGCCGCCAAAAAAGATGTCCCAATCATATGCCCCGCCTTCGTGGACTCCATAGCGGGCTTCCACCTCTGGGTCTTCGGCCAAGACAAAAGGCTAGGCATAGATCCCCTCCTAGACACGGGCAAACTTATGGATAAGGTCTTCGAGGCAAAACGGGCGGGAATGATCATTCTGGGCGGAGGAAGCCCAAAACACTTCGCCCTCTTCGCCAACACCTTCCGGGAAGGCGTCGACCTGGCAGTTCAAATCACCATGGACCGACCCGAACCGGGAGGCCTAAGCGGCGCCCCCCTAGAAGAGGCCATAAGCTGGAGTAAAGTGAAAACGGAGGGGAAAATGGTAACCGTCATCTGCGATGCAACCATAGCCTTCCCCATGATCGTCGCCGCAGCCCTAGAAAACCTCCAAAAGGGAATTAAATGTCCATTCAAGGCTAGGAATAGTAACTTTTCATCAAAGCCTTTTTAGAAAATCCTAATTTTAAGACCGTAGAGTTTTCCTAAAGTTTCGAGGAATCCGCCGAGCAGGCAGGCCATCTCGTAACGGGACCACAACCGTAACTGCTCAGACTGGAATTTAGGCGTTTCATACTCTATCTTTTGTGCAAATTTTTAAGTCAGGGGGATTTAGTTCCTTTCATGTTATCTAAACAAGAGGCCCTTCGACTTCTCGCTGAGCAGGTTTCACAAAAGGATAAGAGAAGGCACATGATTGCTGTTTCTGCTGTAATGAAGGGCCTTGCCAAGCGGCTTCACATGGATGAAAGGGAGTGGGAGCTGGTTGGTTTATTACACGACATTGACTGGGATAAGATTGAGGGTGACATGAGCAGGCATGGTTTAGTTGCCTCAGAAATGTTGGAGGGAAAACTTTCAGAGGAAGGCCTGCACGCCATTAGAGCCCATGACCATAGGACCGGGATAAAAGCTGAAAGCGTTTTAGACAAAGCCCTCATCGCCTCCGACGCCATTTCAAACTTTATCGTAGCCACGGCAGCTGTTATGCCGAATAGGAGGTTGTCCCAAATTACGTTTGACACCTTGAAAGACAAGTTTAAAGACGAGTCCTTCGCCTACCTTAAGCATAGGCCCTACCTTAGAAACCTAATAAGGATCTGCGAAGAAATCGGTTTGCCCCTCGAAGAATTCTTCTATCTGACCTTAAAATCCCTGCAGGAAGTTAGTGATGAAATGGGTCTGTGACGCTGCCCCACCAGGTTCGTCTATACCGCCTCCGTTAATAGATGTCGAAGCTTTAGGCAAAGTTGATCAATGTTTTCCTTCACGGTAATCTTCCTTCAATTAGAAACGAGCATAAAGGGGGATATTTCATTAACGATTGGGGGACAGCAGTCCTTTAAGGTATGTAACAGCGCGGGCCTGTAGATTCTCCCCAGGTACCTTTTGAGGGCCCAGGTGCTCGGGGCAGATTAGGCCTCTATACCCAACTTCCTGCAGGAGGCGAAGGACCCTTGGGATGTCTATGTCCCCCTCTCCAAGGAAGACCTCGTCGAACTCCTCCCCTCTCTTTCTTAGGTCTCTGGCGTGGGCGAAGAAGATTTTCTTTCCGAAGAGGGGAACGGTCTTGTAAACGTCATCTCCAGATTGGTAAAGTCCGGGGCAGTAGGTGACGCCGTTGTAGGGGCTGGGAACGGCTTCCAGGATCCTCCTTAGGCCTTCAGAGTTCTTAACCAGCTTGTGGGGAAGGTAGTAGGCGTGATTCGCTATCTTTACCTGTGAATTCTCCGCTACGTCCACAATCCTTCGGAAGAACTCCAGAAGTCGCTCCCAGTATAGGGCCTCCTCCGCCTTCTCCTTTGGTCTGTCCAACTGTAAGTAGAGGAGAGCGGTGCCCACGGAGGCTTCCCCTAAGCACTCTATGGTCCGACTTAGGTTATCCAGCTCCCCTTGGGCTTCAGGCTTATCGAGCAACATTTCGGGGCTCGGCCACTTGCTGATAACCATAACTGGAACACCGATACCCGCGTCCGCAAGCCTGCCCTTAACCTCCCTTAAGGCATCCAAGTCAGGATAGCCCTTCTCATCGTAACCCCTTATGGACGAGCAGGCCAGACAAAGCTGATCTACCCCAGTCTTACTGCAATATTGGATCAATTCATTTATGTCCTTGTTGCCTGCGTGGATTCCAACCTTCATCCTAATTTCAGTCCTCCAGGGCTTTACATTTAAGGCTTAATTTAAGACTTATTGCTCCAAATAGCGGTCCTTCTCGCCATGTTAACTTTATGAATGTGTAAAATTTTGTGTAGATTATTGGAGAGAAAAACTCGGCGTAAGTTGCGCCGAGTTTTTTTCCGAAAATTCTATATTTTTCCATAAATTATTTTAATATGGTGAAAAAGTTTTGGCTGTGGCAAAGGTTGATTCCCAAAGAAGGGTGTACATTCCGAAGGAGGTGGCGTTCAGGGCGGAGAAGGCAATAATTATACCCTACGGTTCGTCCCTTTTGCTTGTTCCCGTTCCTGAAAAAGTCATTGAGATAGAGGTTAAGGCATCTATACCCGAGTTAAAGGAGGGGGCTGAGGAGAAGGCTAAACAAGAAGCAAGGGTGAAGATGAGGCGGCGCCAGCCGGTGTAGGTGATAGCCTTGCTCCTGGAATCCTACCTGTTTATCGCCTATATAAAGAAGGAGGACTGGCTAAAAGGGACCGCTCACGCATTAATTAATGCCATTGAAGACGGCCGATTAAGCCCTGTCCAGGCGTCCACCGAAGTTTTTCATGAAATCTATTACGTCTTTTCTGATTATGCGCCTCTCTCCGTGATTCTGGCGGACGAGGCGAAGATCGCCACCATTAAGAATTTGAAGTATGTTAATCCGGATGCCATGATATACTTAACCGCGCTGAGTATTATGGACACCTGTAGGATGACCTCCATATTCGACGCTGTTTACGCTGCCACTACCCTAAGTGCTCAAGTGCCGGATCACACGATAATATCGACCGACGAAAACTATGACAATGTTAAAGGGCTTCAATGGGTAGATCCGCGGCAACTTAAGTTAAGTTAATATATCCGTTTGACCCCTTGATTTTCCCGCGGGCGGTAGCTCAGCTTGGCAGAGCTTCCGAGCCAGCCCACATCTTGGTTGGCGGAGACGCTGTAGACGCCTACCCTCTGGTGGGCGTAGATCAGCCTGCCGAGCGTACAGACACCGGACTGTCGCAGGTTCAAATCCTGCCCGCCCGACCATCAATAAAACTATTTCTTAATATTAAAGCCCACTAAACATGTTCCGACTGTAGGTTCTTTACACTGGATGGTCAAAATTCTCTTTATTAGGGTGTCGCCTTCGGTTGAGGGGGTTCCGAAAACGCTGTTTTCAGTACAGGGTAGTTCCTTAAGTTGAAGGGGCTCCCTGGGAAGGTACACTACTCGCATCTCGTCCCTTTCTTTTGGGTTTCTGGGAAGCTTTTTCATGTAGACCACGAAGTTCTCCCAGAGGAAGAGGTTACCTGGGGTTTTTCTCAACTCTTCAACCCTTTTCTCGTCCCTGATTAGTTCGCCTACAACCTGATCGCCACAGACCATGCTCATGTAGGGGTGGTGGGGATACTGGAACTCTGAGGTTTGGATGACCATGGCAACGGTGAACTCCCTTTGGAGGGCTTCCCTCAAACCCTTATTTAGGGACTTACACATGCCGAAAACGATTTTCTCCTCCACCCTGCCCTCAGTGTCAAGGATTTCTCTCTTCTCCTCCTCGGATAGAACCTTTAGGGCTAGGACACCACGACATTCTTGCAAAGTCCTTAAGATTCCTTCAAGCTCCAAATCCTTGGTTCCCACAGTATCACCTTTCCCGTAAATTACGGATAGAAAAGGAATTAAATATTTAATCTCATTGTAACATGTTCTTTTAGGGAGGTATGCCTCTTGGATCATAAACAACGGTTCCTTCGGACTTTCCAGTTCAAGGAGGTGGATAGAGTTCCAGACTACGAGTTTGGATACTGGACCGAAACCATGGACAGATGGCACAGGGAAGGGCTTCCGCTAGAAAAGAAAACCAATAGAGACATTGAAATTTACTTAGGGTTAGAGGGGTGGGATTGTGGCGAATGGCTGCCAATCCGTAGCGGTTTATGGCCAACATTACCCGAGAGGATAATTGAAGAGAAGGGGAATAGAGCCATCATGGATGACGGCATGGGAGGCATCTACATACGCCCAACAGACACCTCTTCGGTTCCACACTACACCCGTCACCCACTGAAAAATAGGGAGGATTGGGAGAAGCTTAAGCCATTCTTCAATCCGGATGTCCCTGGCCGCTTTCCCCTAAACTGGGATGAGGTGGCAGAAAGTTACAAGGAGCGTGATTATCCACTAGGGATAAGTGTTGGAAGCCTCTACGGCTGGCTCCGAAACTGGATGGGCGTAAGGAACATTTCCATCGCCTTCTATAGGGACCCCGACTGGGTTGCTGAGATGATGGACACCCTAACGGAACTCTGGATCAGAATCATGGACAAGGCCTTAAGGTTGGTTAAGGTGGACTTCGCCAGCTGGTGGGAGGACATGTGCTACAATATGGGCCCTCTTCTGTCCGTGGACCACTTCGAGGAGTTCATGGTTCCCCGATACAAAAAGGTCACAGACCGCCTGAAGGATTACGGCGTGAACATAAACGTCCTTGACTGCGACGGGAGAATCCATGAACTCGTCCCAGGCTGGCTTAGGGGAGGAATAAACTGCATGTTCCCTCTAGAGGCCCGCCACACCGACATCTACGAACTCAGGGAAAAATTTGGAAAGAAGGTTCTCCTCTTGGGAGGCGTTAACAAGCTCGCCCTCATGAACGGAAAAGACGCAATTGACGCGGAATTAAAGAGACTTACTCCCTTACTAGGGCAAGGAGGATACGTACTAACCGTGGACCACCGGGTCCCGCCCGAGGTGTCCTTCGAAAACTACAGATACTACCTCAAAAAGAAAAGGGAATGGATAGGACGAACCGACATAGCCTAACTGCTAAGCAGTGCCTCCGAAGTTTCTGGGTAACAAATGTAGACCCCAGTTAAAGCTTAAACCACCTTGAGAACATAAATACTTTCTAGTGTTTACGATTGGGTGAGATTTCATGAAGTTGGAGGATTTTAGGAGTCCTGGGAAGGAATTTAGGGGGGTGCCCTTCTGGTCCTGGAACGACAGGCTTGAGGACAAGGAGCTCGTAAGGCAGATCGCCGAGATGGACGAGAAGGGCTGGGGAGGCTTCTTCATGCACTCCAGGGAAGGCCTCGTTACGCCCTACATGACGGAGGAGTGGATGGACCGAATCGAGACCTGTGTTAAAGAGGCGGAGAAGCGGGGCATGGGGGCTTGGCTCTACGACGAGGACAAGTGGCCCAGCGGCTTCGCCGGAGGAATCGTTCCCGCCAAAAGCGCCGATTACCGCGGAAAAGCCCTCCTAATGTGGATGAGCGGCAGACTCGATGAGGTGGAGGACGCCATAAGAATTTTTAAGTGTGACCTGGAGGATGGGAGACCAGAGAACTTAAAGCCTGTACTAAGGGGAGAGAAGGAAGAGCAGGGAAAAACCTACGTGTACTTTAACCTTTTCACCTCAGCCATCGGCGAGGAGTGGTACGGAGGCTACAACTACATAGACAACCTGAACCCCAAGGCCGTGGAAACCTTCGTAAGGAGCACCTATGACGCCTATTACGAGCGGGTGGGCAAGTGGTTCGGCTCCGCGATCCCTGGCATATTCACCGACGAGCCCCACATCGCCCCAGGGGTGCCGGGACAACGGAGGGCTCAGCACCCCGTTTACGCCCTGCCTTGGACTAAGGATTTTCCCCAGTATTTTGAGAAGAGGAAGGGCTATGACGTTAGGGATCACCTTCCAAGCCTCTTCTTGGATGTGGGCGACTACATGAAGGTTCGATACGACTATTGGGAAGCAGTAACAGACCTTTTCCTTGAGGCCTATACTAAAAAGTTGTTCGACTGGTGCGAGAAGCATGGGCTAAGGTACACGGGCCACTACTTGGCTGAGGACACCCTTACCAGCCAGATACGGTGCGCTGGAGCCGCCATGCCCCACTATGAGTTTATGCATGTTCCAGGCATAGATCACTTGGGAAGGAACATTGATCACCCCCTAACTGTGAAGCAGGTCAGCAGCGTCGCCGAGCAGCTGGGCAAGGAGAGGGTTCTCTCCGAAACCTACGGCTGTAGCGCCCAATCCTTCTCCTTTGATGGCAGGAAGTGGATCGGCGATTGGGAGTACATCTTGGGCGTTAACCTCCTTAATCATCACTTGTCGCTTTATACCATGCGGGGTCTCCGTAAACGAGACTATCCGCCCAACATTTTTTACCAGCAGCCCTGGTGGAAATATAACCGTTTAATAGAAGACTACTTTGCGCGGTTAAGCTACGCCCTCAGCAGAGGCAAAAGGACCATGGACACGCTGGTCCTACATCCCATAGCCAGCGCCTGGGCCGTCTACACGCCCCTAAACCTCAAGCCCGCTGAAAGGCTCAACGGCTCCCTCGAATGGCTTGTAAAGACCCTGTTGAACCTTCATAGAGACTACGAACTGGGCGACGAAAAGGTCATGAAGGGCCACGGAAAAGTGGAAGGCTCATCTCTCATCATCGGTAAATCAAGGTACATCGCAGTGATTTTGCCCCCCACCATAACCCTTTCCAGAAACACCTTCAACCTTCTTTGGAAGTATGTGAACGGTGGTGGAAAACTCATCGCCTTAAAACCCACACCCCACCTAATAGATGGACAGAAGTCAAGGGAGATTCAGAAAGTCCTGAGTAAAGCCCACATAATAGACGACAGGGATGAAGAAGCCCTGGCCAAGGCGCTGGAACCCATCCCCCCCAGAGTTGAAATCAGCGGCGCAAACGGTGAAAAAGCCCAAGAGGTCTGGTACCACCTAAGGCAAGACGGAGACCAGCAAATCCTATTCTTGGCCAACACCTCCACGGAAAAGGGGTTCCAAACCACAGTTAAACTCCGAGGAGCCGGCGAGGTGGAGGAGTGGAACTCCTTCACGGGAAAAGTCAGCCAAGTTCCAAGCCGATCTGAGGATGGGTATGTCGTCTTTAACCTAGACTTTCCTCCCGTGGGCTCCCACCTAATAGTCCTAGACCCGAAAAGGAAGGCTGTAACTCCTAAGGCTGCAAAGGCTGAAAAAATCCGTGAAATACCTTTAGGTGACGAATGGAGTTATAAGAGGCTGGACTTTAACGCCTTAACCCTGGATCATGGCCGAGTGAAACTGGAGGATGGCGAATACGGTGAACCCCTCCCAATCTGGAAGGTCCAAAGAACCCTGGTACGGGCGGGGGTGGGCCTAAACTTCAGCGTGCAGTATGAGTTTGGGAGCAAAATAGAAACCACGGAAGGCAGGCAAATTTATCTCGTCCTGGAAAGCCCAGAAAAGTATGCCATAAAGGTCAACGCCCAAGAAATTAAGTATGAGGATATCGGCTACTGGGTGGACACGACTTTCAAGAAGATCAGCGTAGGGAAACTGGTGAAAAGGGGAAGGAATACCATTGAAACCGCTGGAAAAACGGACTTTGAAACAGAGATTGAGAGCTGTTACATTGCTGGAGACTTTAGGGTGGAAAACCTTGGGGACATGAGTTTCGCCCTCATAGAGGAGCCCGAAAGCCTCAAGTCTGGGAATCTGGTCTATCAGGGATATCCCTTCTTCGCGGGTGCCATCTCTCTAATCCAGAAGGTGGAAATTCCAAAGGCGAAGGGAAGGGCTGTGCTGGAAATCGACGGCCTAAACACGGTCGTTGCCACGGTCCTAGTGAACGGGAAGGAAGCCGGACACATCTTCATAAAGCCCCACAAAGTCGAGATAACCGATTTCCTAAAGGAGGGAAAAAATACCATCGAAATTCAGCTCACCAACAGTCTACGAAACCTGTTAGGTCCTCATCACCATAAGGCTGGGGAACCCGTCTTCGTCGGACCAGAAACCTTCTCAGACGAACTTAACTGGACAGAAACCTTCCACCTCGTACCCTATGGCCTCAACAAAGCCAGAATAAAGCTACTTTCATAGGCGCGGTTAGATGAGACTTCTTTAAACAAATACATTTCGTTAGGTACTGAGGCCCCTCAGTTGAAGAGGGTATGGGTATTGATCATTATTAAGAGCGAAGGGACCTAAGTTAAATATTCATGATGTAGTAGAAGTTGTAAGGTGATGAAAGTGATTCTCGGGATTGTTGGCAGTCCCCGTAAAGGGCGTTTAACTGACCAGCTGGTCACTCGGGCTTTGGAAGGAGTAGAATCAACAGGTGTTGAAACTAAAAAGTTGTATCTGATAGATTACAAGGTTCCATTCTACACGGAGGAAGCCAGATGCCCTGAAGAACTGAGCAGGCTATGTGGGGAGGCAGATGCCTTAGTTATCGGCGCTCCAGTTTATTATGGCGACATTAACGGCTTAACCAAAGATTTCATGGACACCGTGAGAATTCCTAATGCTAACGGAAAGTATGCCCTTGGAATCTCAATCGCTGGAGGAACCGGTAAAGGATTGTGTTTAGCTGTCCAGTCCATTTACAGCTTCTTCTATCACAGGCAGATAAGAGGCGTAGATCCCTCTCCTGTTTCAAGATTCAACTTTCAGGAAGCGTTAGATGGACTGTACGTGTCTGGACAAAGATTGGCTAAACTTTCCAAAGAAAAAAGACCATTTGAAGATCTGTGGGACAGAATCGAACACTACGAAAAACTTGATTACCTGAATTACACTTTCTTGGATGAGATACTCCTTCTGGCAGGGCACCTGATTAAAATTTCAGGAGGAAAAGACCTGCAGAAAGCGAAAGAGGAGTATGAACTTGCCAAATCGCTTATCCAACAAGGAAAAAGAACGGAGGCTGTGAAACACGCTGTAAGGGCTTATGATACCTTATATTATTGAAGGCGACATGACCTTATAGATAGGAGGTGAAAGATTTGGTCCAATTTTCCCCGAAGGAAGCGAAGTACCTTGAACAACAGATGGTGGGTAGGCTGGCCACGGCCTCAAGGAAAGGGATTCCGCATCTGGCACCTATCTGCTACGCCTCTAACCCTGAAAGGATCTTCATCCATACCGGTCGAGACTCTAAGAAGGTGAGAAATATTATGGAGAACAGGAGGGTGGCCTTTGTGGCGGATGAATATCTTAGCTGGGAGAAGAATAGGGGCGTTATCGTTCAGGGCGTTGCGAAGGTTTTGGAAAAGGGAGAAGAATACGAGTTGGGAAGAAGGCTCATCTATGGAAAATATCCTAAGTGGGAGCAGGAATACCCCATTATTGGGGGTGAAGAGATTCTCTTAGCCATAATTCCCAAGAAAGTTTTAAGTTGGGGGCTGGAGTAAGCGAAGGAATTTATATCCGTTGAGGGATAAACGATCTTTGGTGTTTAGGTTGCGTAAGGTGAAGTTTGGAAAGACTGGGTTGGAAGTTTCTAGGCTGTGTGTTGGAACCGATTACGGGGATTTCTATGGTAACGCCGATCTTGGCGGTGCTTTGCTTAAGAGGGCTTATGAACTTGGTTTGAACTTCTGGGATACAGCGGATGATTATGGAGCCCATCCGAGCATCAGAGAGGCCCTCAAAGGTTTGGATCGTTCCAAGGTAGTCATCACAACCAAAACCTATGGCAAAGAGGGAAGAGACGTGGAGGAGAGCATTGAGAGGTCTCTTCAAGAGATGGAAACCCCTTACATAGACATCTTTATGCTCCACGCCGTCGACAGCATCCAAGAATTTAAGGACCGTCCAGGGGCCCTTAGAGCAATCCTTGAAGCAAAGGAGAAGGGGTTGATCCGTGCAGTAGGTCTGTCAACCCACTCAGCCCACATGACATGGGCATTAGCAGACATCCCTGAAATTGAAGTCGTCTTAACAGTTCTAAACAAGGCAGGATTGAGAATGACTGGAAGCCTAAAGGAGATGGAGAGGGCAACCAGGAGGATATACAAAGCGGGAAAAGCCGTATATCTAATGAAGGCTCTCGCCAGAGGAAAACTGGCCGACAACGTAGAATCAGCCCTCAATTACGTCTACAAATTACCTTACGTTCACTCAGTTTCCGTAGGCATGAAGAGCCTAAACGAACTGGAAACAAACGTAAGAATCGTTAATAAACTATTATGAAGGAGCCCCTACTCAGCGGCCTACGATAGTAAAAACTTTGCCGATTATCATGCTATTTTGTTAACGTTTTTAACTAATGTTAACTTTAAATAATTGTACGCTAAGTAATAATTATGCCAATAGCATCGAACACGTCGCCCATAATCGCCTTGGCTAAGATTGGGAGGTTAAAGCTGTTGAAGGACCTCTATGGCATGGTGCTTATCTCGCCGTTTGTAAAGGTTGAAAGTGTGGATAAGGGAAAGGAGCTTGGGGCGCTTGATGCCCTGGAGATTGAGAGGGCTATTAACGAGGGTTGGATCAAAGTGACAGAGTTAACAAGAAGACAAAATCAAATCACGCAAGGGTTAGTCAGTGAGTTAAGGATTGGTTTCGGTGAAGCTGGAGCCTTAACCCTTGCAAAAGACAAGGAGATACCTGTGATTCTTGATGATAAAGAAGCCAGAGCTTTAGCAAAGGGTTGGGGTTTAGAACACACTAGCACAGTTATGGTCTTGTACGAAGCCTTCGTCAAAAACCTTATCAGCTATGATGAGTTGGTCGAGGACTTAGCCAGGCTGACGCGGGTGACATGGATATCTACAGATGTCATAACCGATGTAATTAAAAGGGCGAAGATGGTGGTGAAATGAAGAAGGAAGAGATGGTTGCCGCACGATTACCTGAAGCATTGGTATCAGACATAAAGAAGATAGAGAGCGTGGAGCAGGCAGACCGTTCAACGGTTCTGAGAAAGCTACTTTACAAGGCTGTAACGGACTGGAAGAAGGAGTACTCCGCCAGACTTTACGCTGAGGGCTCCATAACTCTGGAAAGGGCTGCCATGGACGCAGGAGTAAGCGTAAGGGAGATGATGGAATACCTGAAGCAGAGGAAAATACCTGCTCAATACGACATAGAAGACTTGGAGGAAGACATGAAGAGCTTCTATAGGAGAATGGGAAAACAGTTAGAAAGCTAGATAAACTTCTTGACTTGCGCAGTACGGGAAATACGTAGTAAATGACCAGAGAAACAGAAAACCTTAGACGTGATGGCAATGTGCGAGCTTGTAAGGGAGCTAGGCATTAGCAAGCCAGACCCGATGGTTAACCAAATAGAGGGGTCTACCATAATTCCGCGCACACAAACAAGGCTACACTAATTCGCGGAGATAGATATGATATTTTCCGAGTTTTCCTCCGTAGTTGCCCGCGGAAACCTTTACTACCCCTTCTAGGTCTTTGATGCTGAGGATGGCATTTCTCATGGCCTCCTTCACCGCGTCCAGAGATATGCCGTTGATCACGATTTCTGGGATGGTTTTAACGCCCTCTGGCACCTTGGAGTCCTTTATCTTATCTCTCAGGCTTGGGCAGTAGGGATGATTAGTAGTGGGACCTATTTCTGGATATTTGGTTTCGGGCTTTGACCCCGCGGAGCAGACGTCAAAGGGGGTGATAACGCCTTCAACCTTGCTTATGGCCTTTAGGGCCCTTTCCCCGGCTTCCAGCGCCATGTCCTCATTGGTGCACATGAGCCAGATGTTGCCGCCTGCTATGCCGCGTTTGTAGCCTAAATAGCGTTCTATTCTGAAGTCGGGCATCATGATGGGAATATTGATTACCTCCCGTCCAAGGTACTCTTCCACGTACTCGTAGCCGTCTCCGCAGTGGCCTACCTTCGCCATCATGTCAATCTTCTCATCAGAGTCCAAGGCGTTGAAGACCACGGTGGTGGGCACCACTAGGATGCCTTGGCGTATGCGCCAACCCAACTCGTCTTCTAAAAGGGCCTTCGCCCTTTTCCCGTAGTTCACCCAGATTTGGATGATGGCCCCTCTTCGTCCATCCGGCGTCTCCCCTTCGCTTAGCCATTTTTCTACGCCCCCCTCGGATTTGCCGAAGACCGTGGAGGGCAGAGCTGTGGCTCCGCAGGCAGCCTTCCGTAAAAGTTCCTCATTTTTCGCCGTGATAAATATTCGTGCGTATAGGCCGTCGAAGGCTTCGCAGTAGGTGTCCTCAATTTCCACCATTCAGGTTCCTCCAAAACCTAATTGTAACAAATCATCCAAGTCTCCCAACGGCTTCTCCCCTAACTGTTTTTCTGAAGGCGCTACTCTCCCTCGATAGTCTTTCCCTGTTTTCATCTGTTATCCTCTCCACTGGGGGAAGCCGCCTAGGATATAGACTGATTAGGCTTTTTCTTAACGTGGAATCAACATAATCTTCCAAGGCGGAATAACTCCATCCTTCCACCAACTGGAGGACGCCCTCCTTGCCGTATTTGTTGAAAACATCTGCTAGGATGGAGGTTACTATGGTGTTTTCTGAGAGGACGGCGATCTCGGCTTCCCGTATGGCATATCGGTTGCCATTAAAGGAGACGGCGAGGCCCCCCATCCACCTCACTAGGCGAAGGGGGTCCACATCCGTGATGCTGTCCCCCACATACATGGCCTTATCCAGGCGACTATTCAGTTTCTTAACGATGTCGCCTAGGGCGTTGGCCTTCTCATAACCGCCCACGGGATTAACTTCCTCCAGCATTTTGCCCGCCCCCATCTTTGGAATCTCCACCCAGAAGATTTCGTCCAGCCTCCCTATGGTTTTTTTATCGCCCGGAGAAAAGTCGCCTAGGGATTCCACCCCTTCCGGTATCTCAATCATAGGCATGGCAGCAATCTCTTTCCCAAGTTCCTTGAGGCGACCCCTTTCCTCTTCGCTGATTTGGTATCTGTCCAAGTCTAGTCTGGTGCAGTAAACGTTTTTGAAGGGGAAGCCAGTGAGGTTGCAGAGGGCGGATACATACTGCTCATAGCTAGTGCTGACAATGAAGGAGGGCATAACCTCTTTAACAAACCTTAACGTGTCCATGGCGCCTGGAACCAGCAGGATGTTCTTTGAGGAATAATCCGTTACGGTCTCGTTAGTGGCCCCATAGGCCTTTAAGAAGGGAAGGATAAGCCTTAAGGTATCTCCAGCCTTATAATAGGGCTTTTTCACCACATCCGCCAAAACGTCGTCATATTTGCTTACCAAAGCGAAGAAGGAATCCCCGTTGGAAATGAAATGGGTTGAAAGTTCAAAGGCGTTGTCGTTCTTAGAAATGGGGCCTTCGCAGTCAGAAATGAAGATCCTTTGGTCCTTTACTTGGAGTTGCCGTAAAGCCTGGGCGCTTATCATTGGAGACCCCTCAACCTTTTCATGTGATCAATACTTTTCTGAATATGTTCCTTAGATGCGACATCCTTTCGGTACCAGAGGGAACCCCCCTTAATGGCCCCGATACCTTCTAAGGAAATCTGCCTGGCACTCTGAATATCATCGCCAACACCGACCACAGCAACGGCCCTCGACTTCAGAGTGTAGGTTTCTCCGTTTCTCAACTCCATGGAGCCAGGATAAACCCTGATTTTTGCCCCATATTTTTCGCCCAGTTTATGGGCTCCACTTAGGTCCACGGGCTTACCGACCTCTTCCAAGTTCACAAGGTTGGAGAAAACGTTCATGTATCCGCCGTAGTTCGGGGGCGCCTTGTAGGTCACCACCACAGCCTCGTCCTCAAATTCCACCCTTTTCAGGTTTCCGTCAAGGATCTTAAAACAGACGTCAACGAGGTCATCCTTCATTATGGGCAGGAGGTTCATTATCTCGGGGTCTCCGGGTCGGCTGTTATTCTCCAGGATCATGGGTCCCTTGCCCGTGTGGATGAAGGCAACATAGAAGGGCATGCCGCGCAGACCGGGGTTGCTTCCCCTACCCTTAAGCTTCCTAAAGATTCTCTCCATAACCTCAATTTCCTTTTCCATGTCGATGGGGGTCATGAAGGGTAGCCAATCCCCCGCGTCCTTGTAGGAGCCCATTCCCCCCGTGTTAGGGCCCTTGTCACCGTCGAAGGCCCTCTTATAGTCCCGCGTTTCGGGCAAGGGCACCAGATGTTTTCCATCGCAGAAGGCCTGGAAGCTGGACTCCTCCCCCTCAATCTTTTCCTCCACGATCACTGGACCCTGCTCAAAATTGGCTCGGAAATGATCGAAGAGTTCTTCGCAGGTGTTGAAGTGGTCGCCCCAGACTCCGACGCCCTTCCCCGCCGCAGGTCTGTCAGGCTTCACCGCCACCTGATCTTTGAGTTCATCTAACCATCCCCAAAGATCCCTCTTAGCCATTGATAAATCCTTGTAGTCCTTGGGGTCAAAAACCCTAAACCGCGGGTTTACCTCCGACGCCACTTCTTGGAAGAGATGCCGCTGGGCCACCTTGCTTCCTTCTATGGCGTACTCTTGGGTGGGGCAGATCATGGGGATGCCCGCATCTTTTTCCAATAGGTCCCTGACGCCGTCAATTATGGGTTTCTCAGAGCCGACAATCCCAAAGTTAATCCTATCCCTATACTTCTTGGCAAACCTACTGATCTCCTCCACGTTAAGGTCGGGAATAACTGTCTGCACCACCGCCCTCTGGGCGTTAAAGGGATTCCTCTGTTTATCGGCCACAAAAATCTCCACACTATAATTCGTGCTGCGGGAAAGGGCGGCCACCATGGCTGCCTCCCTGGAACCGTAGGAGACAACCAGAACCCCAACCCTATCCATTTAAGCCACCGAAAAAGATAATGGAGTTATATCCATATAAATTTTGGAGAAGCCCCTTTGCAAACGTACAGCGTAAACACGCAATAAAATTTGGGATTCTTGGGTAACTCTTAAATATTTTTTGATGCTTTGTGTTTTGTGATTGCTATGGAGCAGTTTGTGGCTAGGGTTTTTCAAGGTTGGTGTTTCATTGCAGTCCTTAAGGGAAATTAAGATCACTCGAATTGAGGAGAGACCGGAAGACGCATGGTTTGATCTAAGCCTGCGACAGCTGCGGGAGGGGAGGGTCCGCTTCTATCGGGTCAGAGATTTTCTCACAGGGGAATGGCTCTTCAAGGTTTGTTCAGATAAGGAGTTGGGCAAGGTTATGGTGAGGACCCTGAAGTGTCCACCAGGAAGGCGCTTCGCCCAACTTGAAGGGAACACCATGATTTTTCAGAAAAGTGTGATAGGGGGCTTGCTCTACGATGTGATATCATTGGCACAAGCGGATGAGAGGGATCAGATACACCGAAAGGTAGTGGAAAGCATGGAGGATATTCCCGCCGTAGTTCGAGAGCATTTCGAAATCAAATCCTATGAAGAGGCAACAGGAAAGAGGGCGCCGGGAAAATACTGGGTCACCTTATCCAAGGAGAGCGATGAAAAAGCCATGATTCTCCTGTTCTTGTTGGAGAGGGTTTGGCCCGTCTCCCTCACTTCTCCCGAGGAACTATTAAAGACCATAAACCTGATGGATTTGATCAAGGGATTAGAGAGGGCAAAAACTGAGGACATCTATCGCGTGGCTGGTGACCAATTTGGACTTAGGAAGGAGGATGTGGATGCCCTCCTAGTCTCATTGGAAAGGAGGGGACAGATAGAACGCCTAGAAGAGGGATACATAAAAACCCTTAAATGAACTTAAAAGCCATCGACAAGGTTGATGATTTTGGCGAGGCAAAAGGAAAGGGAGGAGATAATTAGCCCCTAGCCCCAAGGAATCTAAAGCCGCCTCAACGGCTAATTCTGCACATAAGTGACAAAATAAACTTCGCTATTAAGCTTTCACAGAAAACATGTTTTAGATTAGTTTTTCTAAGATTTCTTCAGGCTTAAATTCCTCATGTGACCTCACCGACGCCTCTTCCACATAGAGTTGTATGGCGTATTTGAGAGCTTCCTCACTTACTGGTATGTAGTCTAGGTTGGAGTGGAAGTAGTTGAGGATGGAGGCGGCGCAGGCGAATCGGATGGTTCGGTCTTCTAGGCGTGCCGAAAACTTCACAACCTCGTGGGGGATTTTTTCTAGGATGGCTTCCCTGGCGGTCTTAATCATGCTGTAGGCTTGTGGAGTGATCATCACGGGCTTATATGGAAACTGTTCCCTCACCAATGGATGCCTCGTTTCAATGGCGTACAATAATGTAACGTGGTCTCGGATGTTTTGGGCCCCCTTTTCGATGTCGATTTCTCCTAGGGCTAATTTCATTTGACTTTGAGCAATCTCGGTGAAGCGCTGCTTGGTGAGGCGGTGTAAGCGGCAAACCATTCTGTCCTCAATAGCGTTGAAGTTGGGATCACTGATAGTTATCTCGTAGCCCCTGCCGAAAACTGCCGTGTTGTAATTCACGCTAAGGAAGGATTGAAAGCGGTATGGCCCAATCACTTCCTTATGGAGTTCGTATTTGATTTCGCCACGCTCCATGGCAAGTTTTAGCACATCTACCATCCCTGAGTATCGGAACCAGTCGTTGAATTCCGGAACCACAAAGTTGAAAGTTCGGTTAACATACGCTTGCCCTATTCTGATGAAGCGTGCTGGTGTGATGCCGCCGCAATAGCGGTTTCTGCCAGGGATTCCATGCGCGGGAATTTTCGCCTCCGGTCTGCCTAGAACCATGTCCCTGGTGGAGAAACTTTTCCCTGTGCCCGGCTCACCGAATAAGGCCAGGGACCAGCCCGTTCGCATCCCGGTTTTTCCCTGAGGATGAACAATTTCCACATCTGCCAGCCCGTATTGCTGAATGATGCTGAGCAGGCTGTCAAAGTATAGGATGGGTCCGAAGAGGTTTTGGAGGTAGCCTGCCAAAGAGGCAACCGAGAAGGATTTTCCAAACTTGACCGTTGCGTTTAGCCGGCGCTTAAATAATTCATTTATAGATTCATCGAGCTCATTGTCCATCATCGTAACCTTTTGGCGCTCCTCTTGAACGTAGTCCTCTTTTTCAATCTCAACTGAGGGTGTTGTGGGTAAGGCTATCTCTGGGGCTGGAGGCTTGGGTAAGGCTATCCCAAGCTCTGATTGAATCAATGGGGAGATTTCTTCTAGTAGCTTCCACTCTTGATATCGGTCGCCCTTATAGGATGTGTCAACAACCTTTAACCGCTCAAGCTCCGCCAAAATAGGATAGGGATCAACCCCTTGCCTCAAGTTTTTCCTGAGTTCTTTTAAGCTGCAGCTTCCACCAGTTTCGACCATCGCCCTTAAAATGGCAACACAGTTTTTTCCATACTTCTTCTTGGCTTGATAAAGATTGGCTCGAATCACCCTCCATGACCCATCGAGGCGCAGATGACCATCTTCAAAGGTGTAGTGCTTGCCCCTAAACACTGCCCAGCCACGAGGCGCGTGTTTATCAAAAATTTCCTTAAGCTGAGCGTCGCCAATGTTTAATGCGATTTCAAGGGATGCCTCATCCTCATCGATTTCCCAGCCGCTCATAAAGCGATTGAAATACGGAATGGTCAATTCTTTACCGATCTCAAACAGCTCAATTCGTGGAAAGGCCCTCTTCAACAGAAGCTTTCGCTCCACCAACCTATCATCGACAACCATCTGCATCCCTTCGATAGAAATTTATACTGTTCGAGTTTTATAACTATTAGCAAGGCTGAAGTTTGGTTAATGGAGAGAGAAAGTGTTTAGGATGGCATCCCTCTCCTCTGAGTTGACCCAACCCTCATTTCTTAATTCTTCCATCCCCTTGGCCAGGGCTTCCCTGAAATTCGGGGTGTTCAGAAGGTTGTTGGAGCAACCCATTTCATACACGATTTCCTTAAAAGCCTTATCCTCCCGAATCCTTTTGATAAGGATTACCGCGAGTGTTTCCTTTAATGCCTTTTGTGGGTGCAAAAGGAGTTTGATTCGGGACTCAAGGCTGAAGCCCCAAATTGTTTTCTGAATCCTCTTCACGATGCCCTCATAACCCATGGCTGTCATAGGCACATACGCGTGATGCTTGGACTTTGCTTCAGTTTCGTATCGAACCAAATAGAATGGCACGTAAATCAGGGTGGTCGCCTCTGTTCCCCATGGAATCGTGATTTCCTTCAGTTTGGATGCCTGCAGTCTTTTTTGCTCGATGAGCTGCCCGATGAGGTTTATTATGGAGGAAGCCTCTAATCCTAGTTTCTCCATTTCTTCTCGTTTTACTGCAATTTCGGAGTCACGCGGAGTCTCCAGATTCACTATTTTCCTTCTTTCCTCATTGATCATTGTTTGATATTCTTCATTCAGTTTTTTAATTGTAACCTCAACCTCTTTGCGGGCGCGTTCAATGCGTTGTGAGAGGTCTCGAATTTTCTGCTTTATTTCGGAGATTTTATCTTGGCATTTCTTGATTTCACGGTTCCATTGAGAAACTCCTGATTTGTCGCCTTTGCGTTTCCGAAGTTCCTTCCTTTTCTGAAAGTTGCTTAGGCCTTGCTCCATTCTTCCCAGTTTCTGCTCCTGTCTTTCCACCTCCTTTAGTGTAACCTCCAATTCCCTCTCGGTGGCTTTATTTGCTCTTCTGATTTTGGCATCCCGCTCCATCATCAGTCGTTCCACTCGCTTTTCAACAATGGGTTTGACGCGGAGGATTTCGCTGTCATACATTTCCTGTAGTTGTTCAATTTCACGAAGCATTTTCTGTTCATGAAACCTTATTTGATCATCAATGATGCTGATGCTGTACTGTAGCCCCTTTATGTCGGATTGAATCTGTCTCCAGCAGTCCATGAGTTTTTCAGCCCTTTTCAAAACCGCTTTTTCATCGAGCTCTGGCGGTATCAAGGCAAAGGGTCCTGCTGCGTTTTCCTTCAAAATAAGCCCTTGATTAACGTATTCAGAAATGGTAGACAACAGATTTTTATTAGGTATTATTGCCTCCATTGGGATTTCAATTGTTGCGATGAAACTTTTGAAGGTTTGGGCATGGCTCTTCAAGGCGTTTCGATATAGTCCACGAACAGATGTGTTCCTTTGGATGTCCTCAGTGAAAAGCCTCACGTCTGGCGGCTTCATATAGGCAATGGTGTGAGAGAACATTCTTAAGCCGTCTAAAATTAGGCATCCGTTTTCCCAAGGGACCGCCCACAGAGGATAATGCAGTTTTAGGATAAAGGAGATCCTCTCCGGTGAAAAGCCCCAAATCTTTGGCTTCTTTCGTTCAGCTTCGGCTAAACAAAGGATTGTGGCAACCTCCATGTCATATGTAAAGGGCTTTCCTCTAGCCTTGTCTTCGACGATGTAGGGCAGGATCAAACTCATGTTTGACATGGCTCACCTTCCAACATAATGTGAAATCCTTTCAATTACCCTTTATTGGATTTTCCTTGAACCCGAGGGTCTCTTCGCCACGTATGCAAAGGGGAGGCTTCCCCAGTCCCGCTTTGGCAAGCATCTTCAATTACCTGTTAAATGTAAAACCACTTATAAAGTAATCGAAAACGGTACACGCACATCACCAGACTGGTTTTGCAGCTTTCCCTAAGCCCCTTAAACTCATTGGGAAGAAGATTTAATATCTTGAGAAAATAGCTGGCCTAATTGCTCGGAGAGGGCTCAAAAGTCCACTTGTCATGGTACTTAGCTACGTCTCTTTGTTCTTTATGATATTTTTCTAGGCTTCCACATTTTTGAAGGTCTGCAAGGATTTTGTTCTATAGAATCCTTCCGTGGAACTAAAGATGTGGAGAGCGGAGGTAACTCACGGAATTTCCGGTGGAATCATAGGCTCCTCGCCTTCTCTAAAAGGAATTCAACTGCGTCAAGAACATTTTTCACGACTGTTACCGGCAAGAATAGGAGGAAACCATCAAAATTGTTCTAAAATCCATCACAAAACGGATCATCATCCCGGTCTCAGGCGGCGCCGCTATGGTTATAATACCGCCGTTTGTTATGTAGACCATGAAAAATCCAATCAGATTGCTTCATTAATTATCGGCTACCCAGTTTAGTTAGCCATGTCAATGTGCGGAGGCCATATGCAGTCAACGTTTTAGCCTTTCCTAAAGCCGTGTTAGGGAAAAGCCGTAACGGAAGCATCGGAGTTTTCAGGGATTAAAGCTTTAATTATTCTTGCCTCAAGAGGGCTTTCGCCTTTCTGACGGCGTCTATGGCATCCTCCGCGTAGGCGTCGGCCCCTATCTCCCTGGCCCAATCCTCGGTGACGGAGGCTCCGCCCACCATAACCTTGAACCTTCCGTAAAGGTTCAGCTCCTTCAGCCTCTCAATTAGGCGCTTTTGACCAATCATGGTGGTGGTCATGAGGGCTGAAACGCCTATGATGTCGGCGTTGGTTTCCCTAGCCTTTTCAATGAAAACACCCACGGGCGCGTCTCTTCCAACGTCATGAACCTTAAAGCCCGAAGCCTCCAGCATTAGGGAAACGAGGTTCTTCCCTATGTCATGGAGGTCGCCCTCTATGGTTCCCATAACCACCGTTCCCCTCGCCCTAATTTCTTGGCCCCTCCTTCTAATTTCGGGCTCCAAGATTTTAAAGGCAGCCTTCATGGCTTCAGCTGCCACCATGAGGTGGGGTATGAAAATTTCTCCCTTCTCAAATTGGCTGCCGGCCTCCCTTAGGCCTTTTGCCAAGCCTTCTTCCACCGCCTTT
>Ga0315312_1001041_pt1 | contig 24189 bp, 22 predicted proteins | sample TDP7_MG_FD_203629 | JGI IMG/M metagenome (GOLD analysis project Ga0315312, IMG submission 203629) | Freshwater sediment microbial communities from Lake Towuti, South Sulawesi, Indonesia - TDP7 | ecosystem: Environmental > Aquatic > Freshwater > Lake > Sediment | place: Indonesia: South Sulawesi... | reverse complement strand
AGAAGACGTTTCGCCTCACTCGTCCGGAGACGGGAGTAGACCTATCAAACCGCATAGACTGAGAGTCATCCGAGCTGCGCCTCGCATGATTCGACTGTTCATGAAGATCCGCCGCGTGTCGGTTCTGCCTCACAGAAGGCGGTTGAGAGATTCTATTTCTCTTCCATAGTGATCCTCACGGATTCCTGAACAAGTCGCGCTCCATCGAAGTTGAAGGACTTCACCTCATCACTTGGAATAGAGTAGACCAAGTACGAGAGGCCTGGGTAGTTTGCCCGCGCTTTGTCGGCTTCAGATGCCTCAGCTGACCAGAACGGATGGCTGTGATAGAAGCCGACGACTTCGAGCCCATTTTGCTCCGCATACGTGAACGCATGAAACAGGCTCTCAGGATCGATCTCGTACGAGGATTCTGAGGAGAGCTGATTCCTAGCAGGCCTTGTCTCCAAAACGGTTCGAACATCATGTTCCATGGTTCCGATTAGAATTCCGCACGCCTCGAGTGGATAGGACTCCTTCGAGTGAAAAGAAATCCGTTCCAGGTTCTTTCGGGAGATGGAGAGCGTCAACCCATTGAGTACCCTTGCCAGAAGTTATGAAGGAGCTGGCGTCCCCTAAGGGTACTTGGTCTAGAGTTCGCCTTTCAGGAAGGCTTCGATCGTTGCCTTCCTGCACTTCGGACAGATTCGGAGATGATATCGCTCATTCGGTAGGGGCTGGTGGCACCACTCACACTTCTTGATTGGACTCTCTCTGAGTTCCTGCAGCTCCTCGATCAAGAGTCTAGTTGTGTTGTCGCTCATCAGACCGCTGTCCTCTCTTCTGATGGATTGCGAACTTAGTCGCCTCGACTAGTGTGAGCATGTTAGGCATCTTAAGAGGTTTAACAAGATTTATAAGCAAGCTTGCTTAACAAAGTAAGCAAGCAATCAAGATATACGCGATAACTCTTGTGGGCTGACTCACTTGGCTAACAATGCTGTCCTCATACGAGGCCTGGACAGGACACTCTACAACAAGATAGTCGCACGAACCAAGGAGCAAGGCAAGAACGTCGCCGACCTCATGAACGAAGCCATGCGAGCTTACCTGAACGAAGGCAACGTCACAGTGCCAAATGTCTTTGATACCAAGAAGCTCGTCTTCACAGGCTCCGTCAACCTCTCCAAGGCTGACATATTCGGCCTACACGAAGAACTCGGCCCGTTCCAGCTCGAGAACAGTGGCCTCCTGACCCTTGACAAAGATGTCGACAAGGAGGCTTTCCACCGCATTGAAAGGATACACAATACTGGAAAACTTCGAGTACCGTCAAACGTCCATCACCTAGCCCTACTCAAGGTAGGTCACGTCCACGGAGAGGTCGAGAAGTACTGAGTTCTTCTACACATGCCGGTACTTCACTAATCGCCCTCTGAGAATTCGTTCATCAGAACCCCGTGAGCCCTAACGACTGAGTAGGTCGCTGCTTGGACACGAACCGGCTGCCGCTGATGAAGAACCGCCACAGTCGGTCAGTGGCTACACTGATCCCGATTCGGCTTGAAGACGCGATCTCGAACTTTCCGGGATCGGCATCCTCCACAATGAACAACCGTCTCCCTGTTGTGAGGTCATGGCCATTCAGCCGATTGGTCACGCCGAACGTCTGCGTAAGTCTTGCCGGGCCGTTCGTGAGATCCTCAATTCGTTCCGTCCCGCGGATCTTCTTCATCCTCTCGATGCCGCTTCTGGGTTGAAGCGCACGGATCAGTACCGCTCCTGGTTGGCCGGAAGGCTCTGTCTTCACGTTGAGGCAGTAATGCATGCCGTAGGTGAAGTATACGTACGCGTGTCCGGGCGGGCCATACATCACTTGATTCCGTCTGGTGGGACCCCTGTACGCGTGACTGGCTGGGTCGTCTTCTCCTCCGTACGCCTCAGTCTCGACGATGATTCCCTTTAGCGCAGTGAACCTGAAACTTCCAACGAGGATCTTGCCTAGGAGGTCCTTCGCGACATCAACCGTTTGTCTCTCGTAGAATGATCTTGCGAGAGGCGGACTTGACGACACGCTAGTGTGCGAGAGACGCTTCATGCTTCTATCTCTACTCCCAACAAGGTTCGCGTTAGATCGGCGGCCCGAGCGAGAGAATGTACTTGAAAGCGAAATACAGGTTTCTCATTCGCAAGGAGAAACTGAACTTCGTCCGGCCGAGCCTCCTGCGGAAACGTACAGGGACCTCCTTGAGTTTCATTCCGCATGATCTCGCCTTCGCGAAGATCTCCAGTTCAATCTCGAATCGAGTGGAGTGCAGGTACGGAAGCAATCGCTCAACGGCGCCTCTGTTGAATGCCCAGTAGCCTGTCTGGATATCGGTGAAATCTCCCTCGTAGCGCGCGGATAGCAGGTACGAGACTACACGGTTTGATGCAAATGTGATCGAGTTCATGGATTTCGAGTCCCTTCTCCCCTTGATCCGCGATCCGAGCGCAATTTCAGCCTCGCCGTTTCTCACAGAGTCTACCAAGCCGACAAGATCGGCCGGAATGTTAGTGCCATCGCCATCGATCATACAGAGAATCTCAGCTTGTTGGGATAGGAAGAACCTCATGCCGGTCCTGATGCCGCAGCCCTTGCCGGGGCCAAAGTCTTGAAGGATGACCGTAGCTTCGAGCGAGCGCGCGATCTCGCGAGTGCGATCAGAACTGTGGCCGTCGACCACTACAATCCAAGGGAAGATCGCGGACGCCTCCTGTAGGAGCGGTCCTATGGCCTCTTCCTCATTCAGAGTTGGAATGAGGAGCATCACCGTGGAGCGAGCGTCTCTTGTCAACGATGCTTCAGTTTCCAAGACGACTCCAGCTGATGCTCAAGTAAGCATTGGCGCGGACAGGCGCCATGTTCACAATAGTTACGTGGACTCATCACAGTTGCGCTTTGGGCGGAGCTGATGACTGTTCGAGTGTCCTCTGAAGGGACAGGCTGATGTCTGGCTATTTGGTTGCTCTGGTAATGCCGACATCCTCGACGACCGTGTGAGGAAGATAGACTGGGGTTGGGACCTCCCACCATCTGATCCACCTTCTTTCCTTCGAAAGGGCGGAGATAGATTGCAGGATGCGTGACATGTTGTCGCTGATTCTGAGCCCTTTGAGAGATCGTCCAATCTTGCCGTCTCTTATCTCGAACGCGCCGTCTCTGCAGATTGATGAGAAGTCGCCTGTCTGATAATTTTGGAATCGAGTGTACCAGTTGTTCGTGAGATACAGGCCGTCGTCGACCTGCTCAAAGAGTTCATCGTCGTCATGTTCGCCGGGCTCGACGATGATGTTGAGCGGAACGGGGGCGATTCCCCAAGTTCCTCCTACATAGAACGCGCTCCCAGTGAGCGCTCCGCCGTACTTCGCGACACTATAGGAGCTGTGCAGGAACGTTTTGAGAAGGCCCCGCTCGATGAGTGTTGTCCGCTGAGTCGGGTAGCCCTCTTCGTCCAGTGAACATGAGTTTATGCCGCCGGGCATACGGCGGTCATCGAGAAGTGTGAGTTTCTCGGAAGCGACCTTCTGACCGATCTTTCCAGCGAGGAAAGAGAGGCCGAGGTCAACATAGTAGGCTGAAGCGAAGTCAGCGGTTCTGCTGAGAAAATCGGCCATTATCGCAGGGCCGAGCAGTATCTTGTACTTGCCCTCTTTTCCGAAGACGGGGTTTCTGGCTTGGCTTGCGATCCGCCCGGCTTCGGATCCCGCGGCGTCGGGGTTGAAGTCTTCGCGGCCGGTGGCGCAGCTAATGCCCTGGCCGCTGGAGTCATCCTCTACGAACGCCCGTATCGTAAGCTCAATGTTTGTTCCTTTATCCTCGCCCTCGGCTCCGGCGGATGTCTTCACAAACCTCTCCCATTCGCTCGTGACGACCGTGCCGGAGCATCGTTTCGCTCCCTCTGCAAGGGCCGCGTCTATCGCCTCTTGGGCCACATCTGCTAGCTCATATGTAATCTCTGATACTCGTGGGTCGTATGCACGCGGTACAGGCTCGTAGATGAACGGGCCTTTGGGGAGAGCAGAATCAACTTCGCTTGGCTTCGTAATGTCCATCGCCGCCTTCAGAGTCCTCATAACCTCCTTCAACGCGTCGATGCCTAGATCCTCGACGCGAGCGCCGGCCCGTTTTCGTCTCGATATCATGTAGAGTGTTGGGACGGTCTCATCCCAGGACTGCACGACAGTGACGGAGTTGTTTGCGAACCTGAGCATCTTGCGACGATCGCGAGTTATCGCGGCTGCTACTTCACCTACTCCGAGCTTCGCGCCGTACTCAACAACCTCGTTCAGAAGTTCCTCCGGGTTCAGCGGGCTAGCCCCCTAGTCTGACTTTCCTCAAACGTAACGCTGGCCCCCCGTGCCACACGGGAGCGCCTTGGTCAGGTTCCCCTTTGCCGCACGTCGCCGCCTGGAACTCTACCTCCTTTCCGACCGCGTCAACGCTGCCGTAGAGTCCTGAGGTCGTGATCTCAAGAACTGGGTTCCTGACTGCGCTCGTGATTTCTCCCTTTTCGATCTGGTAGGCCTCGAGCCCCACGTATCTCTGATTGTAGCGCCTATCGTCAATGTTCCATTCCATGAAGGTCTTGATGAATACGCCCCTCCTTACGTCACGGACGAGCTCGTCGTCGGTGTAGTCTCCAGGAAGCATGTAGGTGTTCGCCATTCTGATGATCGGTTCCCTGTCATAGCTGACAGCTCTCGCGGCCCCGTTGCTGTTCACACCAAGCTCCGCGGCAGTCTCACGATTGTGAAGGAAATCGGTGATCACTCCCTGCTTGATCAGGGTTCGCCTCCGCGCTTTGACGCCCTCCTCGTCATACAGGTAGAACCCGTAAGAGTTTGGAACTGTCGGGTCATCCACCACAGTAACGGCCTCGGTCCCGACTCGATAGCCGATCATGTCAGGCTTGACGTAGGATTCCCCGGCCTGCGCGGCCTCCCGGCCCAAAATTCTGTCTGCTTCTTGAGGATGCCCGCATGACTCGTGACACACGATTCCGGTAACCTCTGACCCGAGGACGAGATCCATCTCTTCCTGGGGTGCCTGCTTTGCGTCGCGGAGGATTCTGCCGAGCGTGGCCGCCTCTTCAGAGACCAGCTTCGCGGGGTTCCACTGCTCAAGTCGCTCCCACCCTCCAGCCTCGCCGTGATGGCCGATTCTCTGAATCGTTCCCTTTCCAGGCTCGTTTGCGGTAAGAACGAACAGTAGGCTAATCCTTGACACAGTGCCGTGAATCCTTGCCCCTTCTGTGTTGGCGAAGTATCGGTCGGAAATGTCGTCGGCGAGGACAAGAGTTCTCGAAGGAAGATCGACCTTCACGACATCGCGGTTGAGATTCTTCTCAATCCCCTCGAGGACACTGAACTTCTCCTCGGTGGTAACGTCTAGGAGCGACTTGTGCGCTTTTGACTCCCAAGTGGCCCGCTCTGCGTTTTCCTTTGACAGGCGAATCGGTCTTGCAACGAGTTTCCTTGACGCTTTTGCAGTTCTATACGCCACTTCAACCGTACGACTTAGGGACTCTCTGTTGAGGTCATTTGTGGAAGCGAAGCCCATGGCGCCGTCGACAAGTATCCGGACCGCGAGGCCTCTCGCCTTCGCCACTTGGACGAGCTCCGGAATGCCGTTGTTTAGTGTGACACCGCTCCCTGTGTCGATGTGAAGCCTTGCCTCCGCGTACTCAACCCCTTTCGAGAGAGAGGAATCGATGACGTATTGCACAGTGTCTTCCATAAGGCGGACCGGGCCTTGAGCAGAGAAATACGTGATTTAAGGCTAACGAAGTAGGGTCAACTGTTCACGCTGAGAGGAGCTGTGAGAGGTCCAGAGTTACCACTATCTCTCGAAACAACTTCAAGTTCCACAGCCATAGAACCTGGAGTGATCCGCTCTCTAGTATCTTCCTCTGCGGCCTCGGCCGTACCCTCTGCCTCGTCCTCTGCCGCCGTAGCCTTCGTCCCGGTATCTAGGTCTGAAACTCGGGTACCTACGTCTCTGCTCGGGGAACTCCTTGCTGGAGAGATTGTTCTCCGCGTTGACGTTCTCTATCGCCTGATTGCTGGGTTCCATTGAACCGTAGCGGCCTATGTTCAGCCGCATCGATCCCCGGAAGAGCGAGATGTAGCCGTTCTTGATGCTTACGGTGTCGCCCTCGTTTACCTTGTCGATGTTGTCGTCCCATAGCGTGAGATACACCGAGCCGGTTTCGTCTCCGACCAGAGCATCTACGACGCGGTGCGTTGAGCCATCTCTCCGAGAAGTAGTCTCGCGCGCCTGGCCCTTCGAGACCACCTTTACGGTCACGTTCACTTGCCTAGACTCTGGGTCAAGGCTCTCGACCTTGACGTCCGCAGCAGCGGTTGGCTGTCCTTCTTCTGATGACATCCACTTCAAACTCGGGTTTGACTACCGAACTAGGAGAGTCCGATCTTAAGCATTGTGATTCCGGGTAGGGCTCGGTCGCAGTGCGGCGCAATGAAAGATCAGACTTCCTTACCGGTTCTGGAGTGAGGAGGACCGAGCGAACTCTACGTCTTTGATCTTCAGAAAGTCTCCTCTTTTCTCGGCCGGATTTCTTTGGGGTTGAAAAGTATAAGCAAGCAGCTTAAATCGCCCTCGAAGTCGATACCGTCTCTGTCACGTGACCCGGCACAAGTCGAGGTTCCCTTATGCCGCTCATGGGTTACACGAAGATTGCGGAAGTCGACCTAGGAACCAAGAAAGTCGCGACGCAAGACGTTGACGAGAAGCTGGCCTACGAGTACATCGGGAGCAGAGGCTGGGCAGCGCGGATCATCTTCGAAAGGGTCTCAGTGAAGACAAAGCCGCTCGATCCGAAGAACATTCTCGTCGTGGCCGCGGGGCCGCTGACGGTCCCGAACTTTCTTGGGGGCTCCAAGACGACCTTTGCGTCGGTGAGCCCCCAGACAGGCATCTACGGAGACAGCAACGTTGGCGGATTCTTCGGCCACAGGCTGAGAAAGGCAGGCATCGACGCTCTCATAATATCAGGCGCCTCAAAGAAGCCGGCCTACCTCTTGATCATGGAAGGTGACATCGCGATTAAGGACGCCGCCGATCTCTGGGGTAAGAGTTCAAGTGAAGTGGATCGTGCCCTGACCGAGCGGCACGGCGATGAGTCATCGGTTGCCAGCATCGGCGTGGCAGGAGAGAACCTTGTCAGCTTCGCTTGCGTCAACGTTGATTGGAACCGCGCCAAGACTCGACACGGGCAGGCCGGGAGGACTGGAATAGGCGCCGTCATGGGATCCAAGCGGCTGAAGGCGATTGTGACGAAAGGATCCAGAGATGTCCAAGTCGCTGACCAGCAGCGGCTCTCAGACGTTTACAGAAAATCACTCGACATCATCACTCACAACCCAACCTACAAGATGTGGATGCGCCAAGGCACGATGAGCGTCGTAGAATGGGCGAATGAGGTCGAAGCGCTCCCGACCCTGAACTTCCAGAGAGCGCAGTTCGAGAAGGCCCACAACATCGGAGGCGACGTTATGGAGAAGGAGACGAAGATCAAGAGTAGGCCGTGCTCGAACTGTCCGGTGCCATGTGAGCACGTCAGCCGAGTGAGGGACCAGGACGGCCGCCAAGTCGAGATCGGAGTGGAATACGAGAACGCAGCCCTTCTCGGAGCCAACTTGGGACTGTCGAGTATGAGTGACTTGGTTCGAGCGAACTACGTCGCCGACGATCTTGGCCTCGACTCTATCAGCGCGGGTGGTGTCATCGGGTTCGTCATGGAAGCCTACCAGCGCGGCCTCATCTCGAAACGCCAGATTGGATTTGAGCCGAAGTTCGGAGACCTGAACTCAGTTGTGAGGCTTCTCACAATGACTGCCCAGAGGAAAAGCTTCGGAGACGCGATGGCAAACGGCGTGAGAGCTCTCGCCCAGAAGACCGGAAAGCGGTCCCTGAGATTCGGTATGCAGGTCAAAGGGCTAGAGATCTCAGGGTACGACCACCGAGCGGCTCCGGCGATGGCGCTGTCATATGCGACGGCGGACATAGGAGCCCACCATAACCGGTCTTGGGCGATCACATACGACCTGAAAGCCGGCCGCGATAATTACGGCGAGGAGAAGGTGGACCAAGTCATCTACCTCCAGCACTTGCGGCCGCTCTTCGACATGCTAGGCGTGTGTAGATTCCACTGGGTAGAACTTGGCATGGACCCCAACCTGTACGCCGAGGCCTACTCCGCCGTGACCGGGAAGGCGTTCACTCTGAATGATCTGCTGAAGCGGTCAGAACGCGTCTGGAACCTGACGCGAACGATGGCGGTCCTCAGAAGGGGCATCTCCTCGAAGGACGATGAGCTGCCCCAGAGAGACTTCACGGACCCTATCCCGAGCGGCAAGACGGCGGGTATGAAACTGGACAAAGAGAAGTTCGCGGGCATGCTCCAGACGTACTACCGCAAGCGGGGCTGGGACACGGAAGGCAGACCTACAAGGGAGAAACTTAACGAGCTCGGACTGACCGACGCCGCGGCACGGCTATACGGCTGACAAGCCCGGACCGAGCGGAACAGCTTTCCCAAACATTGCGGTTCAACATAACGTATTCAGCTTGAGAAACTCACTTAGCACGGTTCGGTTTAGGTTCCGTAGTCTAACGGTGAAACACCCTGAAGAAGAGTCTCGATGAACTACTGCTTGCGACGGCAGACGTAGGAAGCATGCCGCTTCAAGATGATTTTGATGAAGACCGAAAGAACGTAGACAAAGCAACAGCTGACAAAGTCTTCCTGGGGCTGGACTATCCCTGCTACCCACAGCTTCCGGGTCCACCATCGAAACCAATGAACATGGCCCTCCAGTTCCTGATCCCGCTCTCAAAGACAGACCCGGCAATCCAGATCAAAGGTGAAGACGTCCACCTCGTCTCCGACAGGATCCACGAGCCCTCTGATCCCGTAGGGATCGAGCGTGCCGAATACTACGCGGAGTTTCTTCGCGAACGCGGTCTCACTCGAGAGGTGAGAGGCATCAAGGCCTGCGTTACGGGCCCGTTCACGGTGGCCGGTTACATCGACAGGAAGAACCTCCTATCATGCGGCGCATCGAAGACCAATGTCGTCACGGCGCTCGCCCACGTCCTGAGCAAGTCATGCGAGGGGCTCAGCGATCTCGGGTTCGACCTGATCAACATAGATGAGCCGTTCCTGTCCGTAATGCTCGGACGCACAGTCCTCTTCAAGTACGATCAAGAATTCATCATTGACGCGCTGAACCTGCTCATAGACAAGATATCTGGTGCCTCGTCGATCCATGTATGCGGAACCGTAACTCCGCTCGTCAAGGCTGTTCTGCTAAGGACAGAGGCGGATATCGTCGATCATGAGTTCGCCGGCTGTCCCGCAAACCTCCGCGCATATACTGCGGAGGACCTAGAACGTAGTGGGAAGTTCCTCGCCTACGGATGCGTCTCCTCTGTCACTCCGCGAGTGGAGACGATTGACGAGATCTCAGCCTCACTGATGAACGCCCTAAACAGGTTCGGCCCCCGGATTATTGTGAAGCCCGACTGCGGCTTCGGCGGTATGCTCGGGAGCCCGGACGCTTACGCGAGTGTACTGAGCAAGCTCAAGAACATGGTTTATGGGGCACAAAGTGTTCGGGATCGAGCTCGCTAGATTGAAAGCAACTTTGGGAATGTGCGAGGGCTCGATCCGCTCGCTGGATCAGGAGACTACGCCAGACGGAATTGTGTAAGAAACTTGTAGACGATAAGGGCGATCAAGAAGATTAGGTAGATTCTAAGGAAGAGCAGTGCTGCCTTGACTGCCTTGGTAGCTTGGACCCTTGGCATACGTTCTCAGATCCTGTGGAGTTCAGCTGACTGCTCCTATTCCTCCGGCAAGAATACATCCTTCTCTCTGATTACGCCCACGATTCGCTCCGAATCGTCGACTATTGGCATTGCCCTGAAGTGATACTTGAGGAATAGCGCCTCGATCTCTCCGCGCATCGTTGTGGGACTGACAGTCACAACGTTCTTTGTCATGATTTCTTCGAGTTTACTCTTCGGGTCCGCCTGAAGGAGTTCATTGATGTCTATCACGCCTCTGAGATGCTGCTGTTCATCTACGACGTAGATGTACATCGTTACGTCGCAGTGCTTTGCCTCCTCTCGGAATCTCGCAAGCGCTTGCTCTACAGTTATGTCTCCTGGAAATCCTAGGAAACATGGCATAGCCAGGGCTGAAGCCGGGACATCGTGCTCGGTCAGAAGGATTTGGACCTTCGAGGAGACATTTCCCTTCAGTGTTTTCAAGAGCGCCTCGGAGTCGTCTCTTGGAAGGATGGACAAGATGTCCGCGATCTGCACTGGGGACAGGTGGCTGAGGATCTCGGCCGCTCGGTCGACGCTTGTTGAAGCGAGGATTTCTCTCTGAACACGCGGCTCGGTTACTTCGAGAGCGTCCGCGGCGACCTCGCCATCCAAGGCGTTGAAGATGTGAACTCTCTCTTCATGATTCAGCTCTTCGAGTATGTCGGCCAAGTCGGCGGGATGTATGTCCTTGAGTCCCTCTCTGGTGACATTGAGTTTCACGTCTCCTTTGGTTCCGGTTAGGTCCGCGGGAAGAGGCTGAACGTATCGCCATGGAATGATATTCTCCTTGGACTCATTCCCAACCACTGACTTGACGACTCTTCCGAAGCCTAGCCTACGCATCAGGGCGTGTCTTCCGACATCGGCGCCGACAACAAATAGTTTGTTCTCAACGAGCAGAAGCTGAATATCGTAGACGACTTCGACATCAAATCCTTCGATGTCGAGGATCTTCTTGTCGAGCACCTTGTCCCGAAGGAGCAGCTGATCCTCACTGTGCTTCAGTTCAGGATACTTGCCTTCGGACGGCGCTTCTATGATAGTGTTTTCCGTCGTCACATCAACGACGCGATTCCAAGGGACATTCCATGAAGGTCGGCCAAGTGAACGCTCAACGATGACACCTGTCACTTCCGGGTAGTGCCCTTCATCCTTGATCACTAGGTCTTTCAATTTGCCGAGCGTGACACCCTCTCTTGTCTGTACTTTCCTCTTGATAAGCTCGGTCAAGAAGAGATATCGCATGGTCTTGTTTTGGCTGAGAGCGGCCTTCTGGACGTAGTCGCGGATCTGGTTTGATTTGATTGACATCATTCTTCGACTCGTTGCTCTTTTGCCGCTCCCGTGATCCGTTATCTGTCGGTATTATCCCCCTAATAAATTCGGGAAGATTATCGATAGACCGTACAGAGAGGAGAGGAAAACCACCGCTCCAACAATTGTCCAGTCTATCGTGTTCTGAAGCTTGGTGTTCGCGTACGGGCCCATGAGCGGCTTGTCATTCAAGAGAAGGATCAGGAATACGAGTGTGGGAGGTAGCAATGTTACGGCGACCACCTGAACGAATATGGTGATCAGGACGAACGGAGCGCTTGGAATGAGCACGATTGCTCCGGCCAGAGCGATGTTGAGAAAATAAAACAGGTAGAACCATGGAGCGCTCTTGACATTCACGTTCAGCGTGTGTGCCCAGCCGAAGACTTCTCCGAAAGCCCAGGATGACGCGAGGGAAATGCAGATTGCGCCCAAGAGACCTGCATCGAAGAGGCCTATGGCAAAGAGCGCCCCCGCATACTTGCCGGCGAACGGCACAAGTGCCAAGGCGGCCTCGGACGCGTCGGTGATGTTGAGGCCGATCTTGTGGAGTGTTGATCCGGTGGCGATCATTATGAACGCGGCCCCCAATCCCGTTAGCACTGAACCAAGTGCTGTGTCAACCTTTGAGTACGGAACGTCTTTCTCGTCAAGCTCCTTGTCGACAACTGCACTTTGCTGAAAGAACACCATCCACGGGGCAATTGTTGTTCCGATGTTCGCCATTATCAAAGTCAGGAGGTCGGCCGTTAGGCCGTTTGGAAAGCTTGGAGAGACAATATTCCAAGCGACAGTGTTCCAGTCGGGGTTTGCAATGAGCGCGGCCGGTATGTACACTAAGTTCAGCAGACAGAAGACCAGCGTTATTCTCTCGAAGGTCCAGTAGGTACCCGTGCCGACGAGTACGATCAGAAAGGCGACGACAGCGACGATGGTCAGTATTGGTGGTACGCCGAAGATGCGTGTGGCAGCAACCATACCAATGAATTCTGTCACAAGCGTTAGGAAGTTGACTAGTGTTAGGTCTATCAGCGAGAACCAGCCCCAGAACGGACCGAACCCGTCGAAGATGGCTTCCGCATGCCCGCGCTTTGTAACCGCTCCAAGACGGACAGTCATCTCCTGAACAAAGTAGGCGAGCAGTGAGAAGAGCACTATCAGCCAGACTAGATTGAACCCGTAACGCGATCCAGTGACGGCGTAGGTCGTGATGCCGCCCGCGTCATTGTCAGCAACCATTACAATGATACCCGGCCCGGCGACGGCAGAGAATATCGCTAGGCGCTTCCATGCGCGCCGATAGAAGTAGTAAAGCCGTGGTACCAGCTTCATCCGGTTCCGCCGCCCCACAGATTGTGGTTTGCTTCTCGCCCGGTCTCGTGTTGCGTGTGCTGCCGTGGGATCGTAACTGCCCTAAGGGTATTTCGAATAGCCGCCATCAAGCAGGCCGGACGTATGATTCGATGTCCTTTCCGTGAAATCGTCGCCACATTCTTGCCATTGAAGCGGGCTCATGAGGCGATTGCCGGTAGAGTGTTCATTGCGTAAGGCATTAGCAAGATTGATGCATTCTTTCCGCGTGAGTCCCATGCATGCTCCAGCGCGTTCTGCGTCTTCCTGAACGTCTTGAGGAGAATGGTGTCAGCCTCCATCCTGTCTGACACGACGATGATTTCCGCGCTCTTCGCAATCTTGCTTAGTGCAAATGCCTTGTGAGCCCCCAGCACGAAACCGGCGCTCAGTCTCCTTCCTATCTCATCAAGCTGGGAGGCATCGGTGCTCCATTTCTCGAAGGTTGTGTTGCCCCAGCCTTCGAGACATTGGGCGACCAGTATCACGATGCCTCCATCCTTCACGGCATGCGAGGCATTCTCGATTGCCTTGTGAGCTTGGTAGAGGTTGATATCTCTCGGGTATCCTCCGGCGCTCGCAAGGACAATATCTGCCTTCTCTTTGATAGGGACTTTCGCGATACTGTCGACGATTTTCGTGGCCGGCCGATGCGCAGCGACAGGGTCGCCTGAGAAGGCGGCGACAACTTGGTTCGCCTCGTCCAAGACGACATTGACAATGTAACGTAAGCCAGCAAGTTGTCCTGCCTCCTCTAGATCCTCGCGAACTGGGTTGGATTCCACGATTGCTGGCTCAGCACGTGGAAGGGTCATGAGGCTGTGGTTCCTTTCTATCGTATCCTTCCCGGCTACGCCAGGTACTACCGCTTTGTAACCGCCTGTGTATCCCGCAAAATAGTGGACATCGACGTTCCCGATCGCCAAAGCAAAATCCGCGTCAAGAAATAGTGGGTTCACAGACACCTTTGTGCCCCGCTTGGTGGTGCCAACCTGCTGCACTGAGTCCACTGTGTGATCAATGATCTGCGAAAATGAAGTTGCAGATCTGCCAACGAGCTTTGTTTTCTCAGCAGGCGTGTGACTTCTGTGAGTGCCGGTTCCGATCAGGATTCGTAGGTTGTCTCGGGTAACGCCACTCTTCTTGAGTGATCTCACAACATGCGGGAGAATTCTGTCAGTGGGGCAAGGTCTCGTCACGTCGCTGACAAGTATCGTTACTCTATCTTTTCGGTCGACAAGTTTCTGGAGAGGGTCGGCTCCAATAGGCGCCGTTAGCGCTTTCGAGACGCTCTGGCCCCGCAGAAACGAGGACTTGGGTTTGACCACATCCAGCACGCGGTCTTGGGGGATCTCAAGCTTAATCGATCCCCTCCCATACCTTAGGGAAACTTGCACTCTGAGGCTCCCCGCAGCCGTCGGCCTTTCTTTCCGCATCTCATAGATATTTTGATCACGTCAATTCTTCTTTCGACGCGTTCACACAATCGTTAACTAGGCGTGGTCGAAGTAGCGAAATTGGAGCGGGAGTACCCGAGGCCAGCCTCTGAGTTGGCGGGAACCAGGTCTAAGGGGTAGAAGCGCTCGCAGCTACCTCAGCTTCAGGAGCCTATGGCGTAGGCCTTCGGGGGTTCGAATCCCCCCTCCCGCACCATGAAGCGCGCACACAAGAACCTGCTCCCAGTCGGTAGGAGAAGAATCTCCTAACAACCCCTTGCCCTTAATCAGTCGTCTGAGACATTTTCATTCTGTGTGATTGGAGTACAGAGAGCCATGGCGGCAGTAAGGTGGTCGGGAATCACTAGATATATCATCGTAAGCATTGTCGGAGGAATTCTCCTCGCAGCAATGGATGGCGTGATCAATGCCAATCCTTTAGCCCGAATCCTCTATGAAGTCTACAGGCCAATCGCAAGGGCGTCCGTAGATGTTGTTGCGGGAGTTATGATCGACCTTGTCTATGGATTTGTCATGGCTGGGACATTCTTGCTTGTCTACAAGAGCCTACCCGATCAAAGAGGTTTGATGAAAGGCATAGCTTTCGCAATTATTGTTTGGTTCTTCCGAGTCGTCATGTATGTTGCTACGCAATGGATGACTTTGGAAATACCGTCTAGCACCTTGACATATTCACTTGTGACTGGTCTTGGAGAAATGCTTGTGATTGGGACGGTCTACGGATTGACATTACGACCTTTGGGAACCGATTGAATCTGAACCGTTAGAAAGAGGCGTTTCTTGTGCGTGCATGAGACGAGTTACACACGATCTGGTCGCGTCTGCTCTTCGCGTACCCAAGGGATACGCCTGTGCCCAAGTTAGTTTCGCAAGCACACGATGAGCCTCATGTCCCTCAGCGGCACTAAGAGCGGATGGCGGACGTTCAGCATCTTCACAAGAGGTGATTCAAATGCTAGAAAAGAAATTGGAATGCTAAGCAGTTGGATGCTGGCGGTGTTGAGTACTGTCTAGAAATCAGGCGACAGCAAAAACCAAAGAGGATTTTGAGTATGACTGTCTGGGACTAACGCTTTGCATATTCCCGATCCTGCAATCTAAGATATTGAAATGCTGCCGAGTGCGGTCGATATGTAATCGTTGCGTTTTCGCTACGCAATTCGATAGGTCGACAAATACAAGGAAAGCTTCATTTATGTGCTGATGAGCATCTGAATTGGAGGAAACATTATGCCGAGAAGGAAAACTTCGGACTCTATTGCTCATGTACTAAACACCGCAGAGGGTATCAGGAACCAAATCAACGCACTCCCGGCCGGAATACGAGAGAGAACGAAAGATCTCGCTCTCGCTATCGTAACGCGTGCTCCTGCAAAGCGGCGCAGGAGACGAAGAGGTAGGCCAAGAGGCAGACCTAGGAAAACGCGAGGGCGACCGAGAGGTAGGCCGCGAGGAAGGCCTAGGGGTAGGCCGCCCGGGAGACCTAAGGCCCAAGCATTAGCGCAGTCTTAGCATTTCAGACATCTGAGTTTCAGGGACACTTTCGTCCCGGACTTTTCTTCTCACTGTCATGCAGTACGCTCCATATACACGCCGTCTTCACCGATCTCGCAAGCGAAGCCCCGATTCGGGTGGGTTGAGGCCGGCTTTGGGGAGTAATCAATCGCGCTTACAGTCAGCGTTTATGTAAGCTACTCGTTCTAGATGCTGTAGGAGGTAGACGGGTGGCCCAAGTCACCAAGTTTCGGAAGATTGTTGTTCTGACGTTGATGCTTGGTGTTGTATTGGGCGTGCTCCTTGTAGCGAGGGTCGCTCCTTTTCTCTCGTCGACTCAAGAAAAGATCACCGTCTTTGCTGGAGCCGCAAGCGCCCCGGTCCTAGAAGAAGCGAGTCGCATCTTTGAGGCAAGGTACGGGGTCAAGGTGGAGCTCCGCCTTGGCGGCTCAGGCAGCGTTCTCTCGGCGATGAAGATCTCAAAGACGGGCGATATCTTCATTCCAGGATCGCCGGAATACCTCTTGCAGGCAGCCCGGCTTGGCATAGTAAACATCACTTCGGGAGGTGTGCGAGTGCTTGCGTATCTTGTCCCAGCAATTATCGTTCAGAAGGGGAATCCCAAGAACATAACATCGCTCGAAGACTTGGCCCGACCAGGAATACGCGTTGGCATAGGAGATCCGAAATCAGTCTGCGTCGGGCTCTACGCCAAGGATCTGTTGGAAAGAAACGGTTTGTGGGAGAACGTTAGCAGAAACATTGTCGTATACGCGCAGAGCTGTGACGCAACGGCGGCTCTGATTTCGACTGGAGCCGTGGACGCAATCATAGGATGGCATGTCTTTCAGGCCTGGACACCCGACAAGGTAGACATAGTGTGGATTACTGCAAGCAAGATTCCGAGGATCGCCTACATAGCCGGAGCTGTCTCAGCATTTGCCAAGAATAAACATTCAGCTGAGAGATTTCTCAACTTTCTCACCTCAAATGAGGCACAGGCGCTCTGGATCAAGCATGGATACTTTGCCACGGCGCAGGATGCAAAGGCGCATGCGCCTGACGCGGAGATACCCTATCTGGAGGATCTCGTTTGACTAGGGACCTAAGAGCGTTCAGACTTCTGTCAGTGGCTTCTCTCGCATTCCTTGCTCTCTTCATCTTCGTGGTGATACTGGCAGGGACCATATTCCTAGACCCATCCACTCTGATCTCAGCCTTCTTTTCGGATGAGATACAGTTCGCCATCGTTCTCACACTGATCACAGCGACAATAGCTACGGTTGTCGCCCTAATAGTGAGCATACCTGCTGCTTATGTGCTGTCGCGGTCAAGTTTTCCCGGAAAAGATTTCGTTGATGCTCTGATCAACATTCCGATCGCGTTGCCACCGGTGGCACTGGGTACGGCCCTTCTTATTTTCTTCACGAATACTCCGGTCGGCATATTCATTGACAATTCGATTGTGAAGTTCGTCTTCGAGCCTCCGGGAATAATTCTGGCTCAGTTTAGCGTGATTAGTGTCCTGGCTGTGAGATTGATGAAACCTGTCTTTGACGGAATCGATTCACGCTACGAAAAGATCGCTCGCACGCTTGGGCACGGCGAACTGGATTGTTTCGTCCGCGTGACTCTACCCATGGCAAGGGACGGTGTTTTCGCGGCGGGGGTCCTTGCATGGTCTAGAGCCATGGGCGAGTTCGGAGCCACGGTCACGCTGGCAGGCGCGACAAGATTCAAGACAGAGACGCTGCCGATCGCCATGTTTCTCAATCTGTCATTGGCAAACCTAGAGAACGCGATGGCTATCATCCTGATACTACTCGCGCTCGCTGTCTCTGTGCTGCTCGTTTCTCGAAAGATTGCGTATAGGGGTGCTATTCCATCCTAAGCGTTTCTGATCTTTCCGTCGGACTCGGCGGCTTCGCGCTGAACAGGATCAGCCTTAACGTGGCTGACGGCCAGTCCCTCGCCGTTGTAGGCCCAAATGGTTCAGGGAAGACTACACTTCTAGAATGCATTGCAGGAATTCGCCAGATCGAATCCGGCACAATAGGATTCAACGGTACCGATGTGACACGTCTTCCTCCCGAGAAGAGACAGGTCGGCTACGTGCCTCAGGATTGTCTACTCTTCCCGCATCTGACTGTCGACCAGAACATTGCATTCGGCCAGAAGAACCCAAGCACAGATGGCAAAGACGAGGTGAAAGAGATGATGAAATGGCTAGGCATCTCACACCTAGTCAACCGCAGCACAAAGAGTCTGAGCGGTGGAGAAAAACAGAAAGTGGCGCTGGCCAGAGCATTGATGACACGCCCGAGAGTTCTACTTCTTGACGAGCCGTTTTCCAGTGTTGACAGAGTCTCACGGTCGAAGCTACTGGGGGAGATGAGGAATCTTCTCGATCAGGTCAGCCGTAGATTCGAACTGGCATCTCTCTACGTGACGCATGACTTGGCAGAGGCTCAGCTGATGAGTGAGCGGGTAGCGATAATGAACAAGGGCCGAATTGAGCAAGTCGGCCGTTGGGACGAAATTCTGCAAACTCCGAAGTCTGCGTTCGTTGCCGATTTCATGGGGTTCAATATCCTGTCAGGAACCTTGAGCTCGATTGGGGCTAGCTTCGCAGTCGCAAGCGTCGAAGGACAAAGTGTACAGGGAATCGCGAATGGGTTAGCGGTTGGGGAGCGTGTCATTGTAGTCGTGAGACCGCAGGCTATCTCACTCTCACTGGGAATGGACAACGCAAAGCCCAGCTGGCGCCACTGTCAATGCAACATCTTGGAAGCTTCGATAACGGCGGTGCGCAAGATGGGATCCATAGCACAGGTATCGATCGACGCTGGGTTCCCGTTGAGCGTGGAAATTGGTTCCGATCTCATAGATGAGCTGAACCTTGCAGCTGGAAGTACCGTGTTCGCTCACTTCAGGGCATCTGAAGTGAGCTTCCTCCGCGACTAACGCATTCTCTAGATTCTTGCTGAAAGCCAAGCTTCTATGTCGCTGAGGACACTTTCCTTCCCAGGTTCATTCAGTATCTCGTGGTAGAAGCCATCGTAGACCTTGAGGGTCTTGTCTGAAGATGCTACCTTCTTGAAGAGATCTACTGTTGCTGACGGATCAACGATCCCGTCCGCGCCTCCCTGCATTAGCAGGCAAGGTAGCAGTAGCTTATCGGCCGTTCTGATTGTCTCGTGCTCTGCTCTGAGGAGCTCGGTATAGAATCGTGCGCTGGCTCGGGAATGAACGAGCGGGTCGCTCGCATAATCTCTAACAATCTTCTGATCGTGCGAGAGCAGGTTCGGGTCTAGCCCCGTATCCATCGAGAAAGCCGGAGCAATGCTCGAGAGCATTTTGCCAATGAACGCTTTCGCGGGCGAGACCCTCATCCTCAGCCTCAAAAGAGGTCCGCTAGCAACCAAGCCCGCAAGCTCGTCTCCATGCTTCTCGGCGTAGTCGATGACGATTAGGCCCCCGAGACTATGGCCAATCAGGAAGGTCTTGACCGCGGAGGTATCCTTCTTGGCTATTCGAATTAGGCTGCCGATATCGGCAAGGTAGTCATCGAAATCATCAACGTGCCCTCGCTTCCCTTCCGACTTCCCGTGCCCTCGATGATCAAGAGCCCACACCGCCAAACCAATCCGCGCCATACGTTCGGCTACGTGCGCGTATCGGCCGCCGTGATCGCCCTGCCCATGAGCGAGCACGGAGATTGCCTTCGGTTTCTCTAACGGCGTCCAAGTTTGATAGTAGATTTGGACTCCGCGCTCCCCTTGGAAGCGTGCTTCCTTACGGTGCCAACTTCTGTGCGCCAAGTTTGCCTCGTGATGATTCACGTTGGCTCGAACGTATAAGTCAGCGAGGTCTACCAGCGTATTCGACCGGGTATGATTGCCAGTCGGAACTTCTCCAAACTCGCAGAAACCGAGTATGACCTCGCCATCATTGGAGGCGGAATGATCGGAACCGGCGTCGCCAGAGACGCCGCAATGAGAGGTTTGAAGACAGTGCTGTTCGAGAAGGAGGACTTCTGTTACGGCACAAGCGGTCGTTCAAGCAGAATGATCCATGGCGGCCTACGCTACTTGGCGAATTACGATTTCGGTCTGGTAAGAGAGGGTCTCAGAGAGCGGGAGATCGTCCTTAGGATTGCGCCGCATCTCGTTCGGCCTTTGAAGTTCCTAATTCCAGTCTACGGGGAAAGTTTCCTTCACAAGATGAAGCTCAAGATCGGCATGATCTTGTATGATCTTCTCTCTTACGACAAGTCGCTTCCCAGCCACAAGTACCTTGACAAGGAGAAAGTGCTTGAAGCTGAGCCGGCTCTCGCGGAGACCCGCCTGCAAGGCGCGTACGTCTATTATGATTCTCAGATCGCGCTCACGGAGCGTCTGTGTATGGAGAACGTTGTCTCCGCGAGCAGACACGGAGCCGTGCTGCTGAATCATGCTAAAGTTGTGGGGCTTGTGAAAGAGGGCAAAGTGATCACTGGTGTGAAAGTCAATAATACTCTGTCGAGCGAGTCAGCCCGATTTCGGGCAGGGCTGGTTATCAATGTGGGAGGTCCCTGGCTCGATGAGGTCGTGCGGGAACTTAGGCCAAAGGAAAAGCCGCTTTCTCGAACAACAAAAGGTATCCACCTTGTGACACCGAAGGTGACGAACGATGCTCTCGCTCTCTTCGCTTCTGATGGGCGTGCCTACTTTGTGATGCCATGGATCGGTTTCTCGCTCGTGGGAACCACTGACACGGACTATGAGCAAGACATAGACGCCGTGCGAGCCGATGTCCACGATGTCAAATACCTTAGGACCGAGGTTCTGAGGGCGTTCCCAAGGACCTCGTGGGACCGAATCTTCTACACAATGGCTGGCGTACGTTCGCTCCTTCGTGTGGAAGGCGTCAAGGAATCATCCGTCACGCGGCGTCACGTCATCTACGACCACGAGAACAAGGAAGGGGTGAGAGGGCTAATCTCCGTGATCGGAGGGAAACTAACAGCCTACCGGGGCATAGCGGAAGATGTCGTCGATGTTGCCTGCCGCAAGCTGGGTGTCCGAGCGGCATGCACGACCGCGAACGAGAACCTCCCGGGCGCTGATCCTGTGGGGCTTGAGAGAGTTCGGCTGAACATGGACTTGCTGGCCTCTGAGTATGGGATCAGTGCAGAGGAACTTGATCATCTTGTTTCCCTCTACGGTTCACGCTGTAGTGAGGTGCTCGAGTACGTGAAGAGGGACAAGCAGTTCAGCGGGCGAATATGCGAGACGAACTTGGACATCATGGCTGAGATTATTCACGCTATCGAGAAGGAATCTGCCCTTACTCTGACTGACTTCATGCTTCGGAGAAGCCTCATTGGCTTCAGACAGTGCGAGGGCTTGGATTGCTGCAAGAAGGTCGCGCAAGAGATGGGTGAAATCCTAGATTGGAGTGATCATGAAGTCGCGTCGCAGATGCAGGCTTACGAGAAGGAAATTGCCATGCGTCATGCGTATGAAAAGGAACTCTCCAAGAACGCCACTTAGTCTTTTCAATCCCTATCGTCACTGAATGGTTCTTAGGCGCTCTCGGGTCTAGCCCAGTCAAGAGCTCTTTGAACGGCCCGTTTCCATCCCCTCCGTATTTCCACGCGCAATTTGGCGGACATGCTCGGCCGAAAGACTCTGTCCACCTTGCTTAGGTTCTTGAGCTCATCTAGGTCATTCCATAGTCCGATTCCTAGACCGGCGAGGAAGGCGGCTCCCATGGCGGTAGTCTCAGGGATCGCTGATCGCTCAATTGGAAGCGCAAGCAGATCGGCCTGAAGCTGCATCAGAAAATTGTTCACCGACGCTCCACCGTCGACCCTGAGAGATCTCAACCGTCTTCCAGTGGCCTTGGTCATCGCCTCCAAAGCATCAACTGTTTGGAGGCAGATGGACTCCAACGCTGCTCTGATGATCTGATTCTTTGTGGTGTCCCTGGTGATTCCGATTATGAGGCCTCTCGCATACATGTCCCAGTACGGCGCGCCGATCCCAGTGAGGGCGGGGACAAAGAACACGCCTCCGCTGCTCGGGGTCTGACGCGCGATCTGCTCGGTGTCGGAGGCCCTCTTCACTAGTCCGAGCTGATCGCGTAGCCATTGAACGAGTGCTCCTCCGACAAATACGCTACCTTCAAGCGCGTAGATGACCGTGTTGTTGAAGCTCCAAGCGATCGTAGATACTAATCCTGGATTGGGTTCGGGAGCCTGCACACCCGTGTTTAGGAGGATGAAGCATCCGGTCCCGTAGGTGTTCTTCGCGGCGCCTTGTTCGAATCCGGCCTGACCGAACAGCGCAGCCTGTTGATCGCCTGCAACACCACTGATCGGGATCTCTCTTCCAAGAAGGCGTTTCTCAGTATACCCAAGTATCCCGCTCGAGGATTTCACCTCGGGTAGCATATCCAGCGGGATTCCAAGCAGGTCTAGTAGCCGTTGATCCCACCGTCTCCGATTGATGTCAAATATCATAGTCCTTGAGGCGTTGGAGTCGTCTGTTGCGTGGACCCGGCCCCGAGTAAGCTTCCAGATTAGGTAGGTGTCAACCGTTCCGAACAACAGGTCGCCTTTCTTCGCTCTCTTCTTTGCGCCGGGAACATAGTCTAGGAGCCACTTGATCTTCGGTCCGGAGAAATATGCGTCAGGAATGAGCCCGGTGGTTCTTCGAATGTAGGAGGAGTAACCCCTGGACGCTAGCTCGTCTATGATCGGGGCTGTCCGCCTGTCCTGCCATACGATTGCATTGTGTATGGGCTTGCCGGTACGTCTGTCCCAGACGATCGTGGTCTCTCGCTGGTTCGTCACCCCGATTCCGGCAATCTCGTTCCTGTATTTCATGGCGACTTTCTTGGCTGTCTGGATCTGAGTCGACCATATGGCTCCCGGATCATGTTCAACCCATCCTGGACGAGGAAACACTTGGCGGAACTCCAGTTTCTCGGATCTCAGCACTCTGCATTCCTCGTCAAAGAGAACAGCACGCGAGCTCGTCGTTCCCTGGTCAAGTGACAGGACGCGCTTCCTCAACGGAGATCGCTGTGACGTTGCCCCTGGGGGACATATCTTGCTTGCCGAGACGCGCTTGCGAACTAAGCGACAGGCATCCGCAACCATTTTGAAGCCACAGTGCTTCCTCAGGAGCGAGCACGACCACTGGTCGACAAGGACTAAGCTGGAGAGTTGCAGGCGATGATTGATTCCATGCTGAGACGGCGCGGTCTAGCCGGGAGCTGCGAGATGTGTCAGAGGAACCCGGCGACCCGATTAGCAAGGTTCACGGCGCACTTTCTTCAGGCAGACCCGACCCCGCTCCTTGTCGAGGAACGAGTTGCGAAAATCGAATTTGAGAAACGAGTGTGCGAGGAATGTGCAGAGCAACTGCAGGCCATGAGAAATGTTACTGATTTGAGCCTCGAAAACGTGTAGATTACAGAAGGATGGGTGGATAGTTGCCAGTCCCTGTTACGGGTTGGCCACGGCTTAAACTCGATTGGCGACGCCACGCGACCCTAACTTGGGTATCAGCATGGATGATGGCCTCGCGCCGAGCGCTGCTACAGTGAACGAAAGGGAGAGCTAGGGCTGAGGCTTTCTCATTCCGCAAGAATTCCCAACGCGCAAGCCTCTCGCGGGATTCGGGAATCTTTCTGCGGCGAACTTCAGAAGAGTCGGAAGGTTCATTCCCTTCCAAAGGTTCCCTCATGATCTGAGGAAGATCATGAAGATCACCCGCGAATCACTGCGTCAAGTCGCTGATATGCTGACCGAGGAGCAGGTCGCGAGCCTGATTGATCATACGGAGCTGAAACCCCATGTTCTCAGGAAGAAGATCCGATCACTGTGCGATGAAGCTGATACTCACGGGTTCGCGACCGTGTGCGTAAATGGGTGGTGGGTGCGTGAAGCCTCACGGTATCTAAAGTCCAAATCAAGTCGTGTAGGCGTGGCGAGTGTTGTCGGCTTCCCGCTCGGTCAGGCGTCGACTGAATCGAAGGCGTTTGAGACCTCAGACGCGATTGCGAAGGGCGCGACCGAGATTGACATAGTAATCAACGTAGGTAGCATGCGGGAGATGAGCGCTTCCACGGGCGATGAAACCCGAGCGTCTCGCGAGTTCGTTAGAGACGACATCGGCGCCGTCGTTGAGAAAGCGGACGGAGCGCCAGTGAAGGTGATTCTTGAGACTGGTTACCTCACGGATCAGGAGATCGTGGAGGCATGTCGAATTTCTGAGGAAGCTGGTGCCGCGTTCGTAAAGAACTCGACAGGGTTCGGACCAATGGGCGCCTACCCGGCGCATCTGAAGTTGATGCGTGAAACAGTTGGCGACAGGCAGGGCGTGAAAGCCGCCGGCGGCGTGACCAATTTCCTCGAGGCTATCAGATGCATATACGCCGCCGCAAACTCTCCGAGCCTTCTACGCCCGGACAAATTCCGAATAGGCACGAGCAACGGAATCAACATAGTCAACTCGCTCAGCTGGGCCAGGTATGACGACTCTTGGTTTGTTGAGGAGGTTCCCTGCAAGATCTGTCCGAGCAACTATGTCTCGAAGCAGCCTCTCGAAATTCAAACCGTGTACGTAAAGAAGTGCAAGACATGCCCGGACAACGCGTACAGGAAGTTCAAAGACTTCTAGAGGGAGAGTGAGCGAATCTTGCAGG
>Ga0315312_1001040_pt1 | contig 24190 bp, 22 predicted proteins | sample TDP7_MG_FD_203629 | JGI IMG/M metagenome (GOLD analysis project Ga0315312, IMG submission 203629) | Freshwater sediment microbial communities from Lake Towuti, South Sulawesi, Indonesia - TDP7 | ecosystem: Environmental > Aquatic > Freshwater > Lake > Sediment | place: Indonesia: South Sulawesi... | reverse complement strand
CTAGCCTTATGACCCGACACGTTTTTGAAAATCTTCTAAATACTCATCAAAATAGCTATTTTTCTTCAAGTATAGCCCATAATTCACAAGTGCAGCCATAGCTCTTGCAGCATCTTCCGGCGAAGAATAGGCGGGAATCTTAAGCTTGTCAAGTTTGGAGCGTATGAATAATGCCATTTCAGTCTCACCTATGTCAACAGCCACAACAGGTTTTGCATAATTTTTCGCCAGATTAGTTATCTTATCAATATAATCTTCTTGCAAGCCTGGAACGTGATGAAGCCCCATCACAATAATACCATGGACATCTGGGTCGTCGAGAAGTATTTTTGTGCCGTATTCAAACATCACGGATGTGGCAGAACCTGAAAGGTCAAGTGGGTTTAGATTCGTTGCAAACGCGGGAATTTTGTCTTCTTTCTTTAAATTTTCAAATTTCTGAATTGTTTCGTCTGAAAACTTTTTGATCTCAAGTCCTCTGGATTCGCATTCGTCTACTGCCATTATGCCAGGTCCTCCTGCATCAGTTATTATTGCTATATTTTTTCCGTCCGCTGGAGGTTGGAAGGACAGGGCTTTGCCGACGTCGAAAAATTCTTCCATGTCTCTTACTCTTATAGCGCCAACTTGCATGAAAACACTGTCATAGATTTTGTCTGAGCCTGCAATAGCGCCTGTGTGTGACAAGGCTGCTCTTGCTCCTGCCTTTGTTTTTCCAGTTTTTAGGGCGACTATGGGCTTTGTTATTGTCACTTCTTTTGCGACTTTCATGAATTCTCTTCCAGCATCAATGCTTTCAGCGTATAGTAGGATGACTTGGGTTTTTTCATCATGTAGCAAGTAATGAAGCATTTCTGGTTCACCGACATCAGACTTGTTCCCGAAACTCACGAATTTGCTTACGCCCATCTGTCTGCCAGCCAAGTAATCCAAGGCTGAGACGCCGAAAGCTCCGCTCTGAGTAACCATGGCTATGTTGCCAGACATGGGACGTGGAGTAGCGACTACTTCATCTCCAGTGGTGAGAACTTTTGTTTCAGGAAGAAAAAGTGTGTCAACTCCAGTGCTAGAATCATAGATGCCGAGACAGTTGGGGCCAAGCACTCTGATTCCAGCTTTTTTTGCAATTGACTTTACTTCCTCTTCCAGTCCATGTTCTCCGATTTCGCTGAAACCGCCACTGATTATAGTTGCTGCTTTTGCTCCTTTCAATGCCGCCTCTGTCATGACCTTGGGAACTGCTTCAGCTGGAACGACAACGACGACTAATTCTACTTGATCGTCGATCTCTGTGATTGATGAGAAACATTTGAAGCCGAGAATATAGTCTTCATGTGGGTTAACTGGATATAACTCTCCTTTGAATAGGCCTCTTCTTTTGTTGTCTACAAAGTTCTTGAAGATTACATGCCCAGCTTTCATTATTTTACGAGAGGCACCTACAACTACGACTGATTTGGGATCGAAAAACGAGTTCATCTGCTCTATAACGAGTTCCATTTCCTTCAACCTTCCATGTCGACAAGCTTGCAAAATATCTTCTTGTTCACTTATTCAAGTTTTACCTCTTTTTCTCCTAAGGCGATTAGGTTTTACGATGACTATTGGCTTATGTTCCACTTTGTCTAACATACCCCATGTCACATCGGTTAGAGCCACCTTGAATGTGTCTGCCATATCCCAGACGGTTCTTCCGGCACCGAAACCTCTTGACCTGTTTGCCGCCTCTGCAATTTCAAGTGCTTCTTCCACATGTATTTGTGAATCAGCCACTGCTATTGGAGTGGCTCTTCGTTTCATCTTGAAGAATCTGCCAATTACATAAGCGACTACGCCGCCACACGAATGTATTTTCTCGATTGGTTTTGGGCGAGGAGTGAAATGAAAATTTCTGATAGAATACGTTTTGTCGGTGTCAACTATAATAACAACAACATTCTTTCTTAACTTTGCTTTTACGTGCTCTTTGATTTTTTGCGCTATGTGTTGAGCGTTCTTTAAAGGAAGGCTCACATACGAATAAGGTAAGTTGCTTCCATCAATTCCTCCTTCTGACCCATGCATAAGTGCCTGCAAAAACCCCGCATATCGAAGGGCTACTTGCTTATGTGCACTTCCTTCCTCTATTGGGTAAGATCTGAAACGTTGAATAGTTTTCCGTTTTAGATGGCATAATGACCCTAGAAAGTCGCCCCAAAAGAAACGCATCCAATATTTTGCGAGAAAACGCGCAAGCCATCCATGTTGGATTTTGCTTTCGTCTAATAGATTGCCTAGAGCAGTGGATATAGCTTTTTCAGAAATTGTTACAAAATCGTCTTCTTCTACCTTGTTCTTGATGGAGTCAACTATCTGTTGGAGATAGTTTTCTCCAGTTCTCCAGTATCTAGTTGTTATTGGCACTGTTGTGTATTTTGGAGCCACTTTACCATCTCAAAGCATCTGCTATTCTTAGACTTTTGTTTTAGAAACGAATAAAAATATTCACCAAATTGTTACGATTAATATAGCGCTCTGACAATTATTTTAAGAAGCAAGAAGCCCGAGGAGATTCTGATACATGCCCAAAGAATCTGCCAACACACCGAGCAAAGACATTTTTACACTTCTCTCTGAGGCTTCTAAAAGGAAAAAAAAAGAGAAAAGGGCTCAGATTCTGGAGTCGATGAACGTTAAGGAATTCTTTGAGGAAGGAAGCATAGGCATAGATAAAAAAACCTGCAAAGGCGTAGAATGCAAACTCTGCATTAAAGCCTGCCCCACCAACGCTCTTTACTGGAAATTTGGAGAAATCGGTATTGATGAGGAGTTATGCGTTTTCTGCTCCGCATGCGTTGCAAGCTGCATAGTCAACAACTGCATTCGGATAAGTAGAAAGCGCCCAAATGGTGGGACAGAAAGGTTTAGTACGCCTATGGGTGTTTTAATACTTTTAAATAACATAAATTCGGAAAAGAGAATGGAAGCCATAAAACTGCTCTTTACTGACAGCGAGGCTTACCTTAAACGATATGGCAAATCGGCAACTTCTAGTAGCATTTAGCTATGTTAATGACTCCTTATTTAGCGGAAACACCGTAATTGCCCTTCTTCCGAAACGGTGTTAAAGTTTCAAGATAGAGCTGACCAGTTTGGCTAAGGTAACTTTGCTCTCCAAAATAGTTTACGGAAAACATTGTAGCTATGTTTTCGCAAGCACCAGTAGCTTTTGTTACATGTGGAACAACAACTTCTACAAACTCATTTTTATCAAAATATTTTCTCGCTCCTTTTAGGAGACTTGCCTCTATCTTTGCTATCGCTTGCAGTTCAGCCGTTGAGAATAGTTCATGTCTATTTCTTGTTTGTTTTAATTTTTCAAAAATTGATGTTTCTACTAGTTTTGGCACGGTTTCTTGGGCTGAAATTGGGCTTGTCAAGACCCGCGCTCAACATTGTTAGACAGAAGTATATAAAATTTTGTTGGACTTTTTCTTTTTCGCATATCGTTAAAAGCTTGATTGTGTTCTGTCAAATTTCATGTCTGCTACGCCTAAAGGCTAAAAAGTTGATATTCTGTTTTGCATGGGTGCCCGTCTGCTACCCAGGCGCTTCTTTCTTCAGGAGAGGCAACCAACGACCATAAGGTTCCTAGTTTTATTAATTCTATATGTGAGCATATGAGACTTTCATGATCTCTCAAAATTTTCTTGGCAAATTCAAGGTCTATTTTGCCCAAATTTGAGCTTAACAATCTATCAACCCCATTATACCGTTGTGGCGAGTCTGGAGGCCTTTCGTTTAGCGTTTCAAGTTCCTGCATTTGGGGATCCTGGAACTGATTTGTGATTATAATGTAGTCACTTGATGATCGCCTGACACGAATTTTATTTGTTGTTACTTCTAAAGCGGCCATTTTTCCGCTTTTGTCTGCGAGAAGGTAGGTCATAGATTTTAGATGTGGTATCTGTGTTGCTAGCTTTATGGCTTCATCTACGTCAGCGCATTTGTCTAGTAGAAGCCTGACGACTAGAGGGAATATGAAGCCTGGCTGTATCCCTTCGGAATGAACAGATGCTAAGCCCACCGCAAGCCCACGGTCGTTTATGCCGTCTTCTCTGCCGATGAATATGTCTGTATTTCCAATGCTCGAGTTGGCGCCTTTGGGATATGTTGTGTATGTTTCAGCGCTTTTCTTTATCCAATAAAACATGTCATAGTTTCTTCCAAAAATTGTCTTTCCATCCTTTGTTGCATGTCCAGTTGCGGCGAAGCATGTGCATGAAGGCGCGATGCTAACGGTCAAAACAAGAGACATAACCTTATAGTATTTGACTCCTGAGGTTTCTGAGAAACCCTTCATTTCGTCTATGATTTCTGGAAAATATTTTTTTACTTCGTCTTCGCTTTTCTTTGCGAGAATGACTTTTTCATCGCTTGGTTCTGATAGGTCAAATCCTTCTTTCTTCATGATTTCGCCGTATTGCCAACCTATCTCTGAATAGTCGCCTTTTAGCATGACTTTTCTCATCTGAGTCTCTCCTCCTACTAAGTTAATCTGTTGGAAACAATCTTTAACTTTAACTACAGTTTTTCAGAATAAATCAACGGTAGATTTATTTAGTTACTAATCCTAAACTTTACAAAAGCGATGCGTGGATAAAATGCCAAGAGATCCCGTTTGCGGAGCTATACTTGATGACAAAACAGCTAAATTCAAGATGAAGTTTGAAGGAGACGATTACTATTTTTGTTCAGAAGACTGTAAGAAACGGTTCAAAAGGAATCCAAACAAATTCGTAAAATGATTAGCTAATTATCTCCATTTTTCTTGTAGAAACTTTGGTATATCCGACGAATCTCGTGGTCCGACAAGCACTTGCCAACCACTTAATTCTTCGATTTCTCCACTTAGCCTTGCTGCCTTGCCAGGTATAATGATTTTTTTGTGTTTCACTTTCTCTTCTACTTTAGTTTCTTTGATTGCGTCTGCCACTTTTTCGGCGGTTAGTTTTCTGCCTGCAACAGCGCTGTCCACTGCAATTCCTTCTGTGTCAACGACTATTAGGTAGCAGTTTACTCCTCCAGATTCTATGTCAGAGGCTACAGTATAGAATGTCAAAGCAAAGTTTGTTGTAAACATTACGGGCGAGTTCTCATCTGGTTTTCCAAAGATTTTCAAGCCAGTTTCCACTGCCACAGGTTTTCTTGGGTCCGTGTAGATATTTTGTCTCAAAATAACCGTAGGCAGTAGCACCCATCCATCAGTGCTATGCATTATTAAAAGGTCAGCATATCTTGCAATTAGCATGGAAGCAACATAGGCTTCGTTCCAAGCGTTAATTTCTGGGGCTTCTGCTTTCTCAGCCCAAGCCACAATTGGCGTGCCAATCATTGGGAAACCAAGTAATTCATCGCCTTTTTTACAAGCCGCCCTACGAATCATGGTAAAACTGCTAATGGTTTCGGATAGTCCTTCGTTTGGGAAAGTGCCAGGGTCAAGCACAAGGTCTTGAACGCCGTACTCTAGCAGAGTTTTCGTTAATGACTTGAGAAGGGTAAGGTTGTTTGGCGCAAAAACTGTCAATGGACAATTATACATTAATGCGAGCTCTGCCATTTCTTTCCAATTGTCTTTTGTAGCCGCATACAGGAGAGGCTTACTTTTCGGCGCAGCCATTAAACCACTTTCAATAATACTTGGGCTGAATGAGCAGAGAATAATGGGGAGACGTGTATTCTCAACTACTTTTTTCACAGCTGATTTGAATTTGTCTGGATCATTTGATGTGGATCGAACCGCAACCATGTTAAGCTTCAGCTTTTGTCCAATATACTCGTATGAGAAGTCTTCAGTCTTCTTTACTCTACTTAGCAACTCTTCATCTGGCATTTCATCGGTGACATCAATTGCGATGGCTGTTGGATTGAAATACGTAAATTCATGGCGATACATTACGAGTTTGCCGCCAATTTTGACAGCATTACTGCCTATGCCAACAGTGATTTCTTTAATCGGTGGCTTGAGCATTTCCCACAACGTTTTGTAATTCTTTTCGTTTCCCTTCTCCAGAAGCGGTAGACACACTTCAATAGCGATTTCTCTGTTTACCACTTTTGCCGCAAAAGCCATACAGTTCTCTAATCCACATTTTTTGCAGTTGGTTTTTGGAAGAAGCATGTAAACGTCAATTGGGCTAATTTCTCTAAATCCACCTTTCTTAATTTCTCTTTCAGACATTCTTACCACCATTAAATTTTCATTGAAACCCAGTTGGCAATTTTTTCAGGTTTTCCTGAGCCTCCGCTTGTCAACTCTTTGATAACTTCTTTCACCGTTTTAACAGCGGCTGGGTGCATCATCATAAACAAGTCAACGCCAGCTGACAGTAATGTTAGGGCTGTGACAGTTTCCCATATTGGTCCCCTTAACTTTCTTGGTCCCCACTCTGGGTCCATTTTCATCCACGCCTCTCTTGCAGCCCAAGCGTTTGTTGTTCCAGAAGACATGGGATGCTGAAGTTCAGTGTCGCCCATTAAAGCCGCTAGTCGAGCACGCTCCATAATGGTAAACGCATAGTCTAGTCCATAGCCTAAGGCAGCGGTTGTTGTGTCCATAACGATTTGTTCTCTGGGAAGAAATTCGTAAAGCCTACGGTTTAGTTCACGTGCTTGATTCATGTCCATTGGCGTAAACGAAAGTGCTATATGCCCATGCTTTTTAATGAAGTTTGCCGCCTTCTCGATGTCCATATCCTGCGTTATAGAACTAATAAGCAATCGTTCGCCAGATGCCACTTCTGCAACTTTTTCGAAAACAGCCAAATCTTTGTGAGGATCACCGCAACCGCCAGCAATAATTGGAACGTCAACTGCCTGAAGAACATTCTCCATAGTCTTGGCGGCTTCTTTAGGCGGCGTATCTTTTAGCAATGGGTCAACACTAATTAGATGCAGGGTTATTATGTCGGCGTCAAACTTGTCTACCGCTAATTTAGCCCAGGCAACTGGGTTCTCCAAGACTTCTTCAAAATGCATTTTCACGGCTTTAGCTAAGGGGACTTTCATGTCGAAAACGTCAAGTGAAATAACAGGAGGATGCGGTGTGGAATTTTCGAAACGGTAGAAGGCTGGAGATTTTTCGCCACCGATAATTACTGGTTTTCCACGAGTGCCTCCTTCACTCTTAGTTGCTCCAAGCTTTACTTCAACAATTTGTCCGGGATACCGCTCGATTGGAGGAGTGAAAACTGCTTCAAGAATAGATGTTGGCTTCTTTTTAGCTGGCACAGGAGCAACTACTTTGGGCATCGCTGCCACAGCTGCGCCTGGCTGCATCCAAATCTCCAAGTCTCCAACTTCTATTTCAACGTCTTCAAGCTCTATTTCATTGAATTTTCCAAGAAGGTCAAGAAAGTCAGGGTCAAATTTCGCGGTTTTCCTATTTTCCTCCCTTTTTGTCACAGTATTCTCACCCCTTCTCTGCTTTCTCTGGTTTCTTCTCAATCTTTACAATGACCTTTTTGGCATAGATTTTTGCGTCTTTGAGAATAATCTTGAAGCCTCCAGCGGTTACGGGAAGTGTTGAAAGCTGTGTCACAGGAATCGCTGTTGGAACTTCTTTTTCTTCAACCGCCTCTGGCATTGCTTCAACGGGTACTTCCTTCCACTTTTCCACGACTGGATGTGCCTGTTGTTTGAGAAACGTCTTTAATTCGTCGATTGTTTTTGCATCGCTTTCTGTGGCAATCTTGTCGTTCAATTCTTTCGGTATGAAATCTTTCACTCTTTCTTTGACGCTTGCAGGCATCCATACTATGCGGTTCCAGCCACCATCTGCTTGAAGGAATTTTGGCGACCGCATATACTCGATGGATAAGCCGTGAAAACCGTCTATTTGTCTTCCTCCAGCGGTTGAGTCAGCTATTGTTGAGAATGGTAATCCATTTATCGTTGCCTCTTTGAAACCTCTATGAACGATTCCGAAACCGTCAACTTCAGGAATGTAGAAGGACACAGCTTCAAAACAACCGCATGAAGTATGTGGATAGCCAAAGGCGGTGTAAAGCCATACTCTAGTAACTTCTCCTAACGATTTCTTCTTTACAGCTTCATTTACCCCGCTGAATTCACCTTTTACTGGGTCAAGCAGTTCGCCTTTGTCAATTTCGTATACAGGTCCTTTCGGATCGATTCTTGCCGAGGCTCTGCCATCGAACCAGCTAATAGAGCCGCAGTTAGAGTATCTTTGAGGGGTAATCACGCATACATGAGTTGGCGCGAAAGATTGGCAAAGCGTGCAGCCATAGAATTTGTCGGCTTCTTCGTCCTTCAGTCCCCGAGCCTTCGCATCTCTAGCCTCATAAATGCCTAAAGCTTCCTTCCACATTTCCCTGACTTTATTAGGTTCTGTGATGAAAGTAACCTGGATTTTTTCAATTATGGGTAGTTCACTTTTGAAAAGTCTGAACAGGACTTTTCCGATGTAATTGAAGGAGTTTAAGCCTTTTTCGAAGGATTTTTTGTTTAGGCGTAGCCAAATATCGTAGCGTTGGTTTAGGTGCATAAAGCCTTCTATAAAGTTGCAGTATTCGTGGATTCGTCTTTCTATTACGCCCTCTAACTCTGGTTCAATTTGTTTGCCAGCAACTTCCACAAAGATGCCGAACGGATGGCTGCTTCCTTCTTTTACGTCTTTTATGTCTGGTCCGATTATAGTGATTTTTTCATCTTTAACTTCTTCTGGTTTTTTGACTTTTACAAGTTCAAATTTGGCTTCTACGTCTGGACCGCCAAGTTCTACGTACATGTCTTTTCTTCTGATTCTTTCTCCTTCGTAAATTACGCCTACGTCTACTGGAATGTCTTTGAACATTGACATTTTTATTTTCCTCCAATTTTGTTTAATAGTGTGTTTAGATTTTCATTCCAATCTTTTTTTGAAAGGTTTGGGAATGACCATGTTGCATGTGGTTGATAAAATCTATCTAAGGTTATTGTTTTAAGGTTTGAGAAGTGTTTCATCGATGACAAGATTGTCCACGCCATGTAATAGGGTAGACCTGTAAACAGTGCCAAGTCATATTGTCCTTTGCCGTCAAGACCTTTCCACTCCTCATCTTGCAGCCTATTTGTGATGTCTACTGCAGGCATCCATGCTGTTGGCGAATAGCCTCTTTTAACAAATTCGCCTACTATATGTGCTGTGGCGACAACTGGTATCTTTGTTGTCTTAGCCAAGCGGATTATATAATCAATTAATTTTTCTTCGCCTAAATCAGAGTCTACTGCTTCATGTCCGACTATTAGGATTGGGCGTTTAGCTTTCTTCACCATTGCAACAACAACTTCTGGCTTTGTTATGACCAAGGCTTTAGTTGGTCCTGGAATCTCTGCAGTTTGCCAAGGCTCTGTTGCCATGTTCTATTCCTTCCTCTTTCTAATTAATCTCGGTAGAAGTGTTGGGTCAGGTATTCTACCTTCTTTCCAACCCTTCGCTTCTAAAATTTTCATTATTTCGTCTTTCATGGTAATTGGAACGTCCATGAAGTTGCGGACGTAAAGGTGAATATCCTCTGGCATTGTTCCATAAAGGCGCTTATGAAAGTCGATATAGTGTGTTAGTTTTATGGCTCTGCCCTTTGTCGTATCGTTTGGTCTCATGCAAAGTTTCGCAATCATAACCAATGCTTCTTCCCTAGTCTCGGCAGTGTAGAATAGATGCTCTGGTGCTGGACCAACATAAACACGGTCGCCTATGCGTGCATCATAAACGTACCAGTCTTCTTCATGGTCTTTCCTGCCCAAAAGCATACGCCTATACTTAGAGCCTTGTGGGCCAACAACCACAGGGATGCCAAGTCGCCAGCAACCACTAGCAATTGCAGCGGCTTTTTGTGACATTGCACCCCATGCAACACCAACTGCACCAACTCGATTGTAAATGTAGTCAGCGATTTCTTCGTAGTTTCCTCTTAAACTGCGTTTTGCGAATATGTTTGCGATTTTGATGGCTGCTCCTGCGATGTGAGAGTTGGCGACGCATGAGCCAACGTTTACGATGCCTCCAGCCTCAAAGTCACCTGGGTAAATTTCATAGAGTGATTTTCCTTCTTCGTTTTTGTACATTGCCGCTGTCATGGCTGAGCAACCGGAAGTGACTACGATGTATCTGCGGTTGGCGAATTCTGCCATCATGTCTGCTACTTCTTTTCCGCTGTGTGGATAGTTGGGACAGCCGACGAAGGCTACTACGCCTGGGATTTCGCCTAAAACTATTGGGCTGCCGACGTTTCGTATTTCCACATCTTGTATGGCGCCTCTTCCAGCCTGAATCTTAAACGTCTCTCCTTTTAGAGCATTCTCGGCGGCTTTAACAATAAAACTATGAATAGCTAGATGTTCTGGACATGCTTCTTCGCATCTTCCACAACCTATGCATGTCTCGTACAAGTCTGCGAGTAGTCGCAAGTTTCCTTCTTCTGCTTCCTTTATCGCCTCTGGAATCGGGCTTATTTGTGGACAGGCACGGACACAGTCGTTGCAGAGTTTACATTTTTTAGCTTCTTCCATTATTTCTTTGGCACTTGGAATATTCTTGAATTTTCTTCGTTTAGGCGCTATCTCAATCGCTGTTCTGGATGCTACTTCGCCCGCTTTTTCTGGATCTAAGATTAGTGCGCCTTGCGCCTTTCCGCTTAATAGGTCTGCCACGATTGCGTCTGCGGAATCGTTTGTTCGGTCCTGTAGTCCTTGACAGTTTTTGTCACTTGTCACGATTACTGGTGCCTTAATCTTCTGTGCCTCTGCAAGTGTGTCTGCTCGGATGCATTGTTCGTCGAGAATAACAACGTCTGGAACTCCGCTTCTGATAAATCGCAATTGATATGAGATTGGACCGACGATTTTGGCTTTCGGATTATAACGAGTTGTATCATGAGCTGTGCAGCATAAGCCAGTAACTTCAACTTGGTCGATCAAGCCTTTTTCTTTCAAATAATCTGTAATTCCAACCGCTGGCAAAACATTATGCCCAACACACATGATTACAGGTTTCTTGTGGTCTATCATGCCGAAACCTAAATCCACTAACGGTGCTTTTGGGTCTGCTTTTGGAAAACCTAACGCCGCGACTTGTGCAATGTCTGCTACCTCTAATGCCAAGTGGTCTATCATTCCTGCGTGAAATACTTTGGATTCAAAGTCTATGTTGCTGCCTTCTTGCCCTGTATGTGTTGCTGCTAGAAGATGTGTAATCTGATCCTGAATGTAATCTAATACTACTTCAAGATCGCCCAGTGTTTTCGGTCTGATGCCACAAACGAGTCTTGTGATTGGTGCTTCAACTTCAATGTTTAAGCCACCGATGTCTAGTGGATGTCTGCGTCCAAACTTTTCAGTTAAGTATTCAATCATGTGTTTTGCGTGACCTGCGTGTGTTGCTGCGCCTATGCAACATGCGAGAAGTACGATGCGGGATTGTTGCGTTGCCATGTTGATTCCGCAGGCACCTCGTTTGTCCTTTGTTAAGTCGCATTTGCCGAAGGTGCAGAGGCAGCAGACGTCGCAGAAGGGCATGTATAATGGTTTATAACGTTGTAGTAGTTTGTGGTCCCATTCTCTAAGTGCGGTTACAGACGGAAATGGTGTTGGACCGATTGGTTCTGTCCACGTTTCTTCAAAAACTCTTCCAAAAGATAGTTCCAAGTCTTTTATGACAGCTATGTCGGTTTTTAGTTCCTTTACTTTTACATGTACGCCTTTTCTGGACAAGGGGGAACACGCTGCTAAATGAGGTTGTTAGAGTCACGGAATATCATGGGCGAATCGTATAAACCTTTCTGGAACATCCAATGTATCCAAATATGTTCTAATATGGTTAAAGAATTAGAGTCTTTTAAGTCTGTGTGAGAGAATAAAATTATTTTTTGTTCTTCTTCTCCTTCACTGAAAGTGAGTAAATGCACCCTTTACCTCCTTCGGAATTGCGTGTATGTTCAAAGTATGAGTTTTTGAAGTTAGAGTTAGTTTTCTGTCTTCTATTGTTTGGTTCGTGATAATTCTTCAATTAGACTAAGAAGTCTTGGACTTGCCTTCATTAAATCCATAGAAGTCACTATTCCAACAAGCTTAGCGTTTTCTGTTACGGCTAGTTTCTTGATTTTTTTAGCAGCCATAAGCCTCGCTGCATCTTCAATACTAACCTCTGGACTTGTAGATATGATTGGGCTTGACATTATCTCCTTCGCCTTAATCGCTGTAGGCTCCATGCAAGGTTCAACTATTCTTTCCAAAATATCCCTTTCTGTTATTATTCCCACAGGTCTCTTTCCTCCCATGACAATGATTGAGCCAATCCTAAACTTGTTCATCTTCCTAACAACTTCTTTAACAGTTGCATCAGTCCTTACTGTTTTGACATTCTTCGACATAAAATCCCTAACTAAAAGGACACCAGTCATGATCATCCCTGCATCAAAATCTTCTACTAGAAAATATAAACTTTCTTTTGAAGCAATTTCATCAGCATCTTACCGCTTTAGCATTTCAGTGTGACAGTGACCGTATTAACTTTTGACATAAATAAATAAAATAGATGCATGCAAAAATTGCAAGAAAAACTTCCAAGGACACTATCAATTGATTATTCTCTACAGCCATAAAATAGCCCTTCTGAACCATATCCATAAAAACTAACACTTGAAGAAAGACAGCGCCAGCTAGACAACTCAGCCCAAAGCCATGGAACAACTGTTGCATGCGCCAAAAGACTTTAGCCCTATTCAATGCAGATCAAAATGGGAATTGAGTTCAACAGAATTATGATTTATGACTTGAAAATCCATATTGAAAGGCATCAAACTTACGCGAGACTTCAAAGATGAATCAAAAATCATAACATTAAATTCATAAGATATTTCTGAGCCCACTCTGACATGACAATTGATGAGCAATGGCAGATAAGAAGATCCATTACGGAATACGCTTGCGCACAGATCAGTTAAAATATCTCAGAGAGATTGGCAATCCATCCGAATGGATAAGAGACGCAATAGATGAAAAACGAAAGCGAGAAGACAAGAAAACCCGCAAATAGTTAAGACTTGATCTCCCCCTCACCAAGTGGTATATATCTCTGTATCTCTTCAAGAGGGATTTCCGAAATCTTTTTTTGCAATAATTCAGGGGCTTTCTTAGCCAACAGAAATCTTATCTGCCTAGCAAGTTTGCTACTCGTCAACTTTCCTGGAACTATCTTGACATAAGCATTGGCTTGCTTTGCGATTGCCTCAACTGGACCTCCGATAACTTTCACGTATTCTTCTTCAGTTTTGATTCCAATAGCGATCTGCAAAGGAATGTTTCGAATGTAGTTTTTTGTTCCTTTGATTATGAACGCTCCTTTCTGAATGTACTGTCCAGAAGGGGCACTTTTGCTCACTTGTTCTGGCTTGACCCAGTAAACATCAACTGTCCCTAACATTTCTTTCCAAGCTCGAGAATAAGAAGCAGCAAACTGAGCTGACTCCATTAAAGTTTGTTCGGTGGGAGTTTTTCCTTCTGTCTTAATTAGGACAAAGGGAGCGCCTATAATATCAGCGTGGAAGACAATGTCTTGAGTTTCCATGTATTTTTTGACGAGAATTTCATTTGTTACTGCATCTCTTCCACCGATTACGAGAAAACCTTCTGAGGAGTTAAACCAGCGGAATTTTTCATACCAAGCCCTTTTTCTCGCTTTGAGTAAAGGTTTCTGAGTTTTCTTCATTTGAATTACCCATCGCCGCCTTAATTCCTCAATTTTGTTTTTGGTTTCCTGCAAGGCATAGTTTGCACCATCCAGTTTCTTTTCAGCCTTTTTTGCTTCTACGTAATAAGTTGCTGCATTGTCCTGTATTGAGCGACGAAGGTTCAGAGCAAATACTTGGTCCTCAAGTGAAACGTTTAAGATTAAACCCTTCGGCTGCAAAGAATGGAAAAATATAGCTGGAGAACGCCCAAACTGCTTGTTCTTTTCAAGGTCAGATACTATTTGTTCCCATGATTTTCCACTTTTCTTCGCGTTGACAATTTCTTGAAGAAGAGACTGCGATTCTCCAAAATGTGAGTAAATTGTGTCTCCAATTTTTTTGTTCAATTCAATCTTTTTCTTCAGATCCTCTACAGTTCTCTGTTGGTTTTGAAGAATTCTTTCAAGTCTTCCCAGTTCCTTCTCTAATTCCTTGGAACTGCTAACCTCTTTTTCCTTCAAAGCTGTTTGTGCGTAATATTCGTCAAGGGCTTCATTGAAAGTCTCGTATCTCCTTTGTTCATAGATTTCATACTTCTTTAGTTGAATTGGAGTCACATCAATCAATTCGCTTTTTTCATCCACTATTATGCATGGCTCAGTTTTTCCAGCAGTAACAAGAGACAGAATATTATTGAGTTGATTGAAGATTTCATCCAATTGCCGAGTAGTCAACGATTGGGACAAAGTGTTTTTATCAATGCCTGCTCGAAGAAGAATTTCTTCAGTGTAAAGTCCACCAATACCCAAAAATTTTGTGAACCCCTTCACAATTTCCAGTTTTCCAATATCTTTGACTTTATCAAACTCTTCACGACTTATCTTGAACGGGTTTTTGCCGCTTGGTGGAGGATATTGGAAAATTTCGTTGCGAAGAATGTTTCGGTCTCGCATTCTCTTGTAGACTAGTGCGTGTAAAATTTGGTTTTGCTGATTCACTAGGATGATGTTTCCTTCACCAAAGAGTTCACATATTAGCTGGAAATCGCCTTCTCTCGTCGTTACCTTCAATATTATGATGCGCTCAAACTTATGTTGCCCAATTTCACTGATTTTGCCGTTTTTGAGGTATTTTCTTATAGCCATGCAGAAGGCTGGAGGCTTTGACGGTTTACTAACAATGTAACCTGTTAAGTGGAATCTTTTTCCTGCTTCGATGAGCAAGTTTATTGGTGTTTGGCTTGGTTTGCGCAGATTAAACAATAGTGTGAGAGCGTTGATTTGATAAATATTGTCAATGAATGTGTCCTTAACTATCGCATTAATTTCTTGAACTACAGCTGCAATGTCGAAGCTTGTCATCGTCTCTTTCAACATGTTTCCCTTTCAAAAGATTTGGAATTGAAGCCTTTAAGCTTATAGCGCTGAAAAGTTAATAAGCGGAAAATGTGCGTTTTTCTGAGGCTACTGAAGGAGAAAACATGACCTATAACCGAGACAATGAAGAATACAGCATTGAAACAATTAATCTTACTAAAGTGTTCAAAAAGAAGAAGCACAGAGGAATCTTTGGGTTTCTAAAGAAAGAAAAAAAGAACAAATCTTCAAACAGTAAGAAAGACCTTACAGTAGCCTTAGATCATGTTAACTGCAAGATTCGTTCAGGAGAACTCTTCGGACTATTAGGTCCAAACGGTGCCGGAAAAACCACGTTTGTCAAATGCATTTCAACCATACTGATTCCAGACGAAGGCACCGCAATAGTAAATGGGTTTGATGTTCGCAAACAAACTTCACTCGTTAGAGCCAGCATAGGTCTAGCAATTGGTGGAGAACGAAGCCTCTATTGGAAACTCACGGCAAGAGACAATTTAACGTATTTCGCTTCTCTGTATAAGATGCCCAGAAGCATAGCCAAGGAAAGAGTGGAGGAACTGCTGGGTACGATGAATTTGTTGGATAGGGCAGATGAAAGAGTAGAAGACTATAGCACTGGGATGAGACAGAAAATCGTAATCGCTAGAGCATTGCTGCATGATCCTCCTGTTCTTCTCTTAGACGAGCCAACTCTTGGCTTAGACCCAACATTCTCTAGGCAAATACGTAGTCAGATAAGAGAATTATGCAATAAAGAAGGGAAAACCATACTCCTAGCGACGCATTATATGAAAGAAGCAGATGAAATGTGTGACCGAGTAGCGATCATTAATAATGGAAAAATTGTCGCAGTAGATAGTTCAGATAAGCTTAAGGCTATGGTAAAAGAGACCGAACTTGTAGAAGTATCTTGCTACAACCCTCCTTCTGACACGGAAGAATACTTGAAATCTCTTTATCCGGACATAGAAATTGTTACGCTTATTCCTGGAAATGAAGCCGAAGCAACTCCATCACGTATCAAACTCATGGGAGAGAATGCAGAGAGAAGAGCTAGCAAAGTGTTAGAAGCGCTTCTAAAGAATAATGTCAGAATCACAAACGTGAACATCGGGATGCCTACTTTGGAAGATGTGTTCATCAAATTGACTGGCGCAAAATTGACAGAGGGAGGCGCAGAATAACGAAAAAGACTAATCTAGAATCTTCGTTTAAGACAAACGTCTTCGTTGTATGGAGCGAGACCCTAAAAAACATAAAGTTTCTAGCCGCCTACCCAGTAATCTTTGTTTTCTGGACAATATTCCCTCTATTTTGGTTCATCCCCTTTGTGTTGCAAGGTCAAGCGTTAGTTGGAAACCTTGGTCCAAGCGCTCTCTGGAAAGACTTAACTGGAAACACAGAAGTTGTTCCCTTCATAATTATTGGGGCCATCCTAAACGGTTATGTCTTAAACGCGCTTTATGGTGTAGGCGAAAGCATAAGGGAAGAAGCCTATCAGGGAACGTTGGATTATGTGCTTGCGTCGCCGTGTAACAAGGCGTACGTGCTCATTGGAAAGGCTTTAAGCGGAAGCATAAGTAGCACAATATATGCGATAATTCAGTTCATTGTTTGCATCTTTTTGTTTGGGGTAACAATAACCACTTGGGTGATAATGCCAGTGATCTTAGTCATAATCCTACTGATTTTGGGACTTTATGGCATCGCATTAATGTTAGCTGCCGTTTCTCTTCAACTAAAACAAGCTCACGAAGTTGCACACACATTAGACTATATCTTCTACGTTTTTGCACCGGTACGATATCCACTTCAATTCTTGCCTTTCTGGGCACAAGTCATAGGTCAGATTCTTCCACTTACTTACGCCCTTATAGCAACTAGGGGTTTAATGTTCAATAGCGAAAGCCCATCACAAATTTACCTTGCAATCTTCTTGCTTCTCATAATCGATGTAGCAGCAATCTTAATCGGCTTCTACTTATTCAACTGGATGGAAAAAAGAACGAAAAAGTCAGGAAGCATAAGTCACTACTAAGAAGGTGAAGCCAATGGAAAAACTTCATGACGGAAAACGTGTGCCTAAAAATGTTGCATGTCCTGTTGGCTTCACTTTAGCGAATTTGAAGGCTGAGCTGAGGGCAATTTGGGAATGCAACATAAAAGAATGGAAAATAGAATTGGCATATCCAATAAGTTTTGTAAGGGCATGTGTCGAGCCAGTGATTTTCCTGCTGCCTTTTCTTGTTTTTGGATTGGTTCTGGTGGGAGGGCCAGTCAGTGAAACATTGAAAACACTAGTAAACACTAGCGACATTGTCACATTTACTTTCAGTGGGTACATGATTATGGGTTTCATTGGAACTGCAGTTTGGGCGATGGGGTTCAGCATTCGCAAAGAACAGTGGTATGGAACATTGGAATCCATATATGTTACGCCTACTAGTCGTCTGAGCCTAGTTTTTGGAATGGCAGTGCACAGTATAGTGCATCAATCAATAGGTACCATTCTTGAATTTGGTGTCATCTACGCAATTTTTGGCTTTGCGCTTAAAGTTGAAGGAATTCTGTCAGCCCTAGTCATATTTGCGCTTATGATGTTCGCATTATCTGGCTTTGGAGTCTTCATATCAGCGTTAACGTTGATTTTAAAGGAAGGATGGATAGTTTCAGAAGGGTTTCACAGCATAATTATGATTCTGTCTCCTGTAGCCTATCCACTTCTTGTATTGCCAAATATTGCTCAGCAAGCCAGTCTCCTACTACCTACCACACCTGGCTTGATTGGAATGCGCACCTTCCTATTGCAAGACTATAGACCAGAAATTCTTGGAAACGTGTTTTTGCACCTTCTTGCACTTGATGTTGCATGGATGCTGTTTGGCATTACAATATTCTATCTAATAGATATTTACATACGAAAATCAGGAACACTTGGGAAATATTAGAAACTGCTACTTTCTGAGTAGAAGAGACAAAGTTATCGTCAACACAATGAACGTTAGAGCAAGCGAAACAAAAAGAATAACTATGTCAGAAGTTGAATATTTTTTCGTCTCAACTTTCTCCAACTTTTTAGTCGCACCAGCCTTTTCTGGTTTATATAAGGCTTTTTGCGCTTCAATAGCCTCTTTTATCATTTTTGCTATCTCATTAGCCTCATGATTTATGGCACGCTCTGCTTTTTTGCTCTTTTCGGAAGGAACGGCAAGCGGGCTACCACAATAGGGGCAAGTCCTTACAGTATTGGAAATGATTTCCGCACGGCATTCTGGGCACTTCATAGGTGCATCCTACTTGGTAGCTTCTATGGTTGATATTTAACCGTTGATAATCAGTGCTCATGAAGCAGAATCAGCATTTGCAATCATTTCACGCCAAAAGCGATAAGCATGAGGTAAAGGTTTATCTATAACGTCGTTATATCTAATTACGATGACTCGTAACTAAAAGTGAGGCGTTTCGTTATGACAAAAAAGGAGAAAAACTTCATTTCAACAGAATCCGAAGAATATCTAGAAGCAATCTATAAACTTGAACAGAGAGACGGCTCAGCAAAAACTATGCAGCTTGCCAATCAATTGAAAGTAATGCCAGGCTCAATAACAAACACAATCGAGAATCTTGAAAAACGTAGGCTAGTAATACATGAACCCTACAAGGGCGTAAAACTGACGGAAAAAGGTCGAAAATTAGCCCTCAAGATAATAAGGAAACACCGTCTGGCAGAAAGACTGTTAATGGATGTTCTCCACTTAGATTGGAGCAAGGTTCACGATGAAGCATGCAAATTGGAACATAACCTTTCGGAAGCCATTGTCAAACCTCTTGAAAAAGCCTTAGGAAATCCGCAAACGTGCCCTCATGGAAATCCGATACCATCAGAGTTAGGAGAAATGAATGAAGCAAAATCGGAACTTTTAACAAACCTAAGTCCCGGAGAAGGCGGCATCATTATTAAAATAACTGAAGAAAAGCACGATCTACTGCAGTATTTGGCTACATTAGGTTTAGTGCCTGGTGCATCAGTGAAAATTGAGGAAAAAGCGCCTTTTAATGGGCCTATTATTGTAAAGGCATTGGGTGCCAGCTATGCTCTAGGTCGAAATATCGCTTCTGTCATATGGGTAAAGAGGTCTTAATCCCAAAAAAAAGGTCGACTCCGTTGTCTTGTCATAGAGCCTTAAAAGAGGTTAAGGAAAAGACGGATCTCACAATCGCGTTAGCAGGCAATCCAAACGTTGGAAAAAGCTGTATTTTCAATCAGTTGACAGGGCTCAATGTTGTAACAGCAAATTATCCTGGCAAGACAGTGGAGCTGAATTTTGGGGTCACAGCTCATGAGGGTTCAAAAATTGGAATAATCGATTTGCCTGGCACTTATGCCATAAGCGCCGTTTCAGATGACCAATGGGTTGCAAGAAAGGGAGTTTTAGAGGGGCAGCCAGACATTGTGGTCGTTGTGGTGGACGCCTCTAATTTACAGAGAAACTTGTATCTGGTGTTGCAGTTTCTCGAATTAGGCCTTCCAGTTATAATAGCCCTAAACCTCATCGATTATGCTGCAAAAATTGGACTAAAAATAGACTATGAAAAACTTTCAAAACTTATAGGAACGCCGGTGATTCCAACAGTTGCAGTCCATGGAGAAGGCATCGACGAATTAATCCACGCCATTACTGACTTTGCAAAAGGAAAAAGGAAAATAGAAAAACCAAAAATCACGTATGGCCAGGATATTGAAGAAGCTATCCGAAAGCTTGAAGAAGCGATTCAAAGGAGTTCAGTAGAAATTCCTTATAATTTGTCGGCAAGAGCTTTTGCCATTCAACTTCTTGAAGGTGACAAAGAATTCATTGATTTATCGGCTAAACAACGAATGCAAGAGCTTGGACGTGGTCATCGACTGCGACAGCGAAAGGGACAGCGCTGGGGACAAACCAGTGGAAATGAAGTTCTGCAATTGGCAACTAGTTTGAGTAGACAGATTGAGGAACAACATGGTGAACCAGCATGGATTAGAATAGCACGTGAAAGACATGGATTGGCGGGAACAATCGCGGATGCAGTACAGAGTAAGATTGCTCAGCCAATTCTCTTTTCAGAGAAACTGAAGCACTTCACAGTAGATCCGACAACTGGCATCCCCCTCATGATTCTCATGATGTTGGGAGTATTTACATTCATTTTTTATGTAGGCGGTTTTCTAAGCGAACTTGTTAATAGTTTCTGGGGCTCTATTGTTTCTCCATCCATGGGAGGCTTTGTCCATTCTCTCATCGGAACTGGCATCATTTCCAATGTTATTTTGTGGGCAGTTGATAAGGGAGTTTTGGCGTGGCTTAGCGTTGGTGTGCCCTACATAATAACTTTCTATATTGTTTTGTCAGTGATAGAAGACAGCGGATACCTGAATAGTATTGCCTTCTTAACTGATAACATCATGCACAAATTCGGGTTGCATGGAAGAGCCATGATTCCAATTTTGACTGGCGCTGGTTGCAATGTGCCAGCGATAATGGGCACAAGAGTTTTAACAACTAAGAGAGAACGTGTTTTAGCGTCAGCTTTAATCATTCTGGTCCCATGTAGTGCAAGAACCGCAGTAATTCTTGGTGCAGTAGCAAATTTTGTTGGCTGGTCTTATGCTGTTCTAATTTTTCTCATTGAATTGGGTCTCATAGCCATGGTTGGCTGGGGGTTACATAGGATTCTTCCAGGCGAGTCCTCTGGGTTAGTTATGGAGATGTTTCCTTTCAGAGTTCCTTCGCCCTCAGCCATATTGAAGAAAACGTGGTTTAGATTTAGGGATTTTGCTTTTGTAGCGTTTCCAATTGTAACTTTGGGAAGTTTGGTTTTGGGAGCACTCTACGAGACAAAGTACTTGTGGACTATCGCAGAACCTATAGGTCCTATCATCCAAGGTTTACTTGGGTTGCCAGCGGTTGCTGGAATCTGCCTAATATTGGGGGTTCTGCGCAAAGAATTAACTCTTGAACTGCTTGTTGCGTTAGCAATAGCACAATATGGCTCTGGGGCTCAGAACCTCTTAAACTTCATGACGCCCCTCCAGATATTCATCTTCGCCTTGGTAGTCACAATCTACATTCCATGTATAGCAACGGTTGCGGTTCTGGGGAAAGAATTGGGGTGGAAGAATGCTATTCTTCTAATGCTGTTCACAATTGTTCTCGCCATTTTAGTAGGTGGTATCGCCTATCGCATAATTCTATATCTAGGAGTGCTGAGGTGAAATGAAAGAGTTGACAAATCAAAAAGAGACACTTCAATGCCCTCTATGTGGTTATAGATTTGACTCGAAAGAGGCGATAAGAGCGTGTCAGGCATGCTCTTTCAGAAAAAATTGCGACTTGATTATGTGCCCAAGATGTCACTACGAATTTTCTAAGGCGTAACTCGTAAATATTCTGTTGCAATCATTTTTATGGCTGTTACAGGTAGATTTGCAAAACCTCTTCAAGCTCTTGGATTTGAGGTTGTAGGCATAGATATTTCTGCAAGAATGTTAAGAAAGGCTGTAGAAAAAGACGTAAAGAACTTATTGTTAGGAGACATCTGCCTTCTCCCCTTTAAAGATTCTTTTTTTGATGCGACAATTAGTATTCATGTTCTTCATTTGGTAAAAGGTTGGAGGATGGCGCTAAATGAAATGGCGAGAGTTACTAGAAATTTCTTGTTAACTTGTACATATACGGCGCCGAATCCTCTTAATGAAAGGTACAGAGAACTCTTAAAGGAATGTGGCTACGAAAAACCGCCACTTGGAACAGCCGAGGCTGAGTTGAAGAACTTAGTTAGACCCACGAAATCTATGCTCATAGCTTCTAGAGTACCCTTCAAAGCAGACGATGCTCTAGCCAACCTTAAGGGCAAAGCAGATTCGTTCCAATTTGAAGTTCAAAACGATTTGCACCTTCAGGTCATGAAAAAACTGGCACACGAATTTGCTGGAAAGACTTACTATCGAGATATTGAAATTCTAGTATGGGATATAGCATGTTTGAAAACTTTTCTAAAGAATGAGTTTTATATCAAAGAAACAGTAAAAGCATTCGCATAAGGGGCAGTTTTATGAAACGTGTAAAAACTTGGATAGAAGGACTTGATGATGTGCTGGAAGGCGGTCTTCCTGATAAGAGTGTTATCTTATCCGCTGGAGAACCAGGTTCTGGGCATGACCTACTTGCCCAGCAAATCATGTATTATCACGCAGTTAAGGAAGGAAAGGTTGCTTACTTCACAACTAATCGCTCACCTGACACCTTGAGAGAAGACTTTAAGGCTTTTGGCTGGGAGGTTCCACCGTTAGAAGAAACTGGCCGCTGGGTTTTCGCCAATGACTTCAAGGAGATGCCTTTAAGAATTGAGCAAAAATGCTGGACAATAGTCGACTCGTTGTCATATCTTCTCTTAACTCAAAAATTGAAGTCAATTCTTGATATAATTGAATTGTTACTGGAAAATGCACAAAGACATAGCGGAATCCATCTTTTACTCTTAACACATGGGATGCATGACAACCAAACTGAGACAATCATACAGCATCTAGCCGATGGCACAATGGAATTCCTCATACAAGAGGTCGGAGGAACAGTTGACAGAAGAATACGGATTAAAAAAATGACGAGAGCCGTTTGCCAACAGAGACTTATCCCATTCCACATAAGTGGACATGGAATAGTCATAGAAACCGCCGTACGAATAGCATAAGAAACGGCTGGAAGAAAAACTTGGACCTATTCGAAGCAATTAAGCACAGAAGAAGCATCAGAGCCTATACAAGAGAAAACGTATCAGAAGAAGAAGTTGAGAAACTGATAGATGCTGCCAGATGGGCACCTTCAGCTGGAAACATTCAACCATGGGAATTCGTCATCATAAGAGATGCAAAAATTAAGCAAAAGTTAGCTGTGGCTGCACTGGATCAAACATTTATCGAAGAAGCACCAGTCGTGATTGTGGTATGCGCTGACGAAGCACAGTCAAGTTGGGGATATGGCAGTCGGGGCGCCACCCTATATTGCCTTCAAGACACTGCAGCGGCCATACAGAACATTTTGTTAGCTGCTCACGCGCTTGGTTTAGGCACATGCTGGATTGGAGCCTTTCGAGAGGAATTAGTTAAAAAGGTGTTGAACGTACCAATAAATATACGACCCGTTGCCATTGTTCCAGTAGGACATGCTGCTGAAAAACCAAGGGCTTCGCCAAGGAGATCTCTCCAAGAAATTGTTCGCTACGAAACTTTCTAAACTACTTTAATATTACTGCTGATTCTATTATTTTTTGGAGACAGAGCGCTTGAGATACTCACGCATTGCAGACTCTTACGAAAAAATTGAAGCCACAACAAAACGACTTGAAATGACTGACCACCTAGTCGACCTTCTAAAACAAACACCCAAAAACATAATAGACAAAGTCGTCTACCTGACGCAGGGCAAGTTATATCCAGATTTTGTGGGACTCGAAATCGGCATTGCAGAAAAATTAGCCATACGCGCAGTTGCCAAAGCAACAGGTCGAAGCGAAAAAGACATTGAAATAGACATGAAAAAAATAGGCGACCTAGGTGAAACCACAGCAAAGTTTCTAGAGAAAAAAACTCAAGTAACGTTCTTTCAAGAGCCATTAGCCGTTGAAAAAGTCTACGACAGCTTTGACAAAATGGCAAAAGCCATTGGCGCAGGCTCTATAGACCAAAAAATAAACATCCTAGCTGGTCTTCTAGCAAATGCCACTCCAAAAGAAGCAAAATACGTGATTAGGACAGTTACAGGTGAATTACGACTTGGAATCGCTGACATGACAGTTCTTGACGCTCTAGCAATCGCCTATGGTGGAGGAAAGGAAGCCAGAGAAGCCTTAGAAAGAGCGTACAATATTTCATCCGACCTGGGAAGAGTGGCAAAGACTGTTGCAGAGAAGGGAATGGATGCAATCCAAAAATTTGAAGTCTCACTTGGCGAACCCATCAGACCAATGCTAGCTGAAAGACTAGGTGCACCTCAAGAAATTCTCGAAAAACTTGGAGGAAAATGCATGGCTGAATTCAAATACGACGGCGAAAGAATACAAACCCAC
>Ga0315312_1001039_pt1 | contig 24293 bp, 18 predicted proteins | sample TDP7_MG_FD_203629 | JGI IMG/M metagenome (GOLD analysis project Ga0315312, IMG submission 203629) | Freshwater sediment microbial communities from Lake Towuti, South Sulawesi, Indonesia - TDP7 | ecosystem: Environmental > Aquatic > Freshwater > Lake > Sediment | place: Indonesia: South Sulawesi... | reverse complement strand
GCCTTTTATCGCAATAACTTCAAAACTTCGAACTCCCTTTTGACGAGGAACCGTTTTCTGATCGACTTCTCGAGACCACTTCTTAAATTCATCAATACTTGCCGATGGTTTTAAATTATACAGGATGATTACTCTCTGCATAAGAATCCCTCCTTTATGGATAATACCTTTTAACAATATATTGTTCTTTCTTAAAATATATATGAAAGAGCAGACCTAAGTCGATTATCCAACAGATTTTCTCACATTGACACGTCAAAGGACGTGCAAACAATTACCTCTGCATATTTAGCTATGTCCTTAATATTCATGCGGTTTGATAAAATTTTAGAGTTATAATCTTTATGTTTGAATACGTGTGCACAAATTTTAGCAAAAAAATTTTTTTTTGTCAAAAAAATTTTAGTAAAATAATTTTTTTGCCAAAAAATGACACTTGATGGGACATCCCGGGTACATCGTGATCCCTTGTGAACTGTCTCTACATCGGCATTATAGGTTATCTTTGGCACCTGGAAATGTTCTGCTCTGAGATTCTCTATCTCTTTTATGAAGGTGGATTTACCCTTCATCTGCCAACTGCCGATAAATTCACTTCCTCCATCACTCTGCCAGACCGTCCCTTCAGTCTTTACCCCATGCCTCTTAAGCCAGTCCCCTATCACCTCCACAAATACTGCTTAAGGGCCTTGGAAAGAAAACCCTTTAGTGCGGATAAAACCTTATCCAGATTTTGGTTCATATATTCGGTAAGCATTCGGGAGGCTTGTTCACATTGGCCAGCGTGGAACGTTTTTTTAGCCTCCTCAGCAATCTCATATGCTGTGATTTTAAATTCCTCCTCGAATTTCTGCCATGTGGCTCTTACGGCTTTTCCGGTATCTCCTGTGGTATCCTTACGGACTACAGATTCAAGCATTCTAAACAGCCACCATAGGCTCTTGGCGTCAAACTCTGCACCGCCAAGTGACAATATAGGCGGTATTTGACCCTCGATAAATAGGGGTTGAAACACGCTCAAACAGGGGGAATAGAAACTGCACCAATATACCGGCAGCCTAGAACCGTCAGAACATAAATCTGCTACAAGGCTAGCAGCAGTGACAAGGGCAAAGTTAGGGTCGTCAAATGAAGAAGAATGCATGCAGATAGATCCAAAACTATGGTGCTCAGCTCGAAAAAGCGACTCAGCCACCTCACCATTTTCGTGGTCACGCAAAAGACTAAATATTGTTCCGATTTCGACTTCACCTGCATATTGGTTCAATATCTCACAGGAACGTCCTTTACGTTGTGTTCCTTTTGGATCTACTGGAAATCGAGAAGGATAAGGATTGTCCCGGTAGGCTTTGGCAAAGTTAAACCTACCACTATCTCTCTTCCACCAACCCTGTTTACACGCATTGTCTTCTGCAGAGGGAGACAATCTATCCCAATCTATACCTATCGAATGTATGTTACTGATTCCTATGGTGGATTCAACCTTTTTTACCACCCACTCGTGTCCAGCAGTTTCGATAACGTAAGCTTCAAACGGATCGGCAACTATGTATCCGTTATCGTAGGTTAGTATGCTGTCATCGTTCTTGAAGCTTCCTTGTCCATACTTTGTGATAAGAGTAGTCATCACTTCTATCGCCTCGGCAGCTGTCCTGCTGCGTTCAAGTCCCAGTCGAAGTATTTCCATTCCTAATAGTTTTGGCTCCTGAAACTCCGGAATTTTTGACCATAATCCTACATTTCCAATTACCACCTGATGCTCATTGAAGCCATGTTCATACCCCCAGCACCAATATGGTTTAGAGCCCACATGGCAATAAGTAGTGTTTACCTGAGGTAACTCAATATATCGGCATCGGACCATAGTGCCGTAAGGATGACCTTGTCGGTTAATTTGGACAAGAGGTTGACACTCCTCTTTAGGCCTGTCACTGTTCTTTGCAAATATGGTTTGCCCTCCTTTTGTCGTGTTAGGAAGTGCTACCACTGTATCACAACCAATATTCATTATTTCACCTTTAATCATGTAGTTGTCTCCGAAAGCGCCTGTTCATTTTCCTCGCCGAGACTGCCTACTTGGGTAGATAAAAAGATAGAGAAAGAATTAATGTTAGAGAAGGATTTAATCGATGACTCTACCTTGTCTATTATCATTTACTAGAGATAGTATAATACAAAGTTATAGATACTTAAATCAAAATCAGCTCTTTGATATGAGTTGATTTGCCCAAGGCATTCATATTTTAGAACTTGCTCAAAAGGCGTATTCTCTATATGTTAAACAAAAGCCCGTTGAAAAACGTCGTCTTAATTTTATACTATCAAACTGCACCCTCAATGACGGAACCCTTTGTCCCACATATAAAAAGCCCTTTAACTTAATCGCCAAAGGGCTCTCTCGTTCTAACTGGCTCCCCTTTTTAGATGATTTTAGGAACTGGTGTTTAGAAATTCCTAAAGATAAACTATACCAAGAAGAGTTAAGTCTTATAATTAGTTAACTTAAGGTTATTTCGATAACTGGGCTAAAATGATCACCTAGGGCATGTAGATAAACTTATTTGATGTATTGATTAACCAGCCAGAAAGGTTAAGTTGACCACTTTCTGACCTCAGTTTGGATTTTTACAGCTCTACGACAATGTTAAAAACTGCTTCAGCCATTATCTGAGCGGTCTCTTTTCGTCTTTCTTCTACTTAGTTTACGAGGTAATAGTCAAATTTGCAATACATAAGTTGTTCCCTTTTGTGTTTCTTGATTAACCTCCTACGAGATCTTTTATTATCTTCTTATCCTTATAGCTGTCCACTCCTCCACTTTCTTTATCAAACGACGAGCTTCTTCTTCTGAATTACAACTAGTACAAATTAGGAGACCTTCCGGAGATAACTCTGAAATTAAACTTTCCACATCTTTAGATTCTAAAGCATAGACGTATAGTGATTTTTTCTTTTTCTGGATTTTCCGTAGCATTGGTATCCAGTGTATTGCTGGAGGAGTTCCTTCTCCCGGAACCCACTGGATAGCATCAATCTCGGGTATCTCTAGAATGATATCAAGATGTTTCACTGCATCCGGACCATCAAGATGGTATATAACATGGTCCAAGTGCCGGCCAATAGTTTGAATTTCTGGAACTACAAACTCTTCGTACATATGTGGAGAAATCATGGCACTAAAATCACATTGTAGCGGATATGTTTTTCCAGATGACCAAGCAGGAAGCCATCCTAATGTCCCCATTTGATTTATCCTTATAATATCAAAAAGTTCATCGTAACATTTAATCCATACCTTAACTATATAGTCACGTAGCCTCTTTACTTTATCAGGATAGTCTATTAAATCCAAACAGAGCTTTTCTGTGCCCCTTAAAGAAGCCATAATATCCATTATTCCTCCCAGGTCAGTAAAAGAGACTAAAAATTTATCCTTTCCTCTTTTACTAGCAAACTCGGTAAGCTCTTTGGTAATCTTCCATAGTTCATTTTGAGTGTTAAATTCCACCTCAGAGGGGGAGTTCCGATTATTAAATATAGGAGGATCAAACCATACAGTATCATCAGTAAAGTTAGCCCGACATCCCAGATAACTGGCCAAACTTCCTGGTCCAAGGTTTACCCAAAAGAAAGGAAATGCATCTCCACCATAATAAGTTGAGGCTATTTGACATTCTGCTTTTTCAAGTAGATATCCATGATCGTATCCCCTACTTGCCCAATCTTTAATTATTTTATAGAGAGTGTTAATTCCGTAGTAGCTTACATACTTGATCCATTCTTCATTCCAACCCTCTTTAGGAGCAATTACCTGTATAAGAACTCGATCAATTATTTCCTGTTTCCACCAAGCTTTAAATCTCTCTTCTATCTTTTCCCAGTCTTGTTTATAGTGCATCCTACTTATCATTCCTTTAATCTATTAGCTCCAAGATAGCTAATAGTTATTTAAATGCACCGGCCATGAGACCTTCTACAATTTGTCGCTGGAAAAAAAGTGCTAAAAGAAACACTGGAATTACAACCATAACTCCCATACTAGCAATATTTTGCCACGCTTGTTGATATTGTCCAATATAAGCAGCTTCAGAAATACCGAGAGTTACGGTCTTCACAGATGCGTCTCGAGCAAAGATTAAAGGCAGGAAAAATTCGTTCCAGTAGATAATAAAATTGATGATAAACAGAGTTGCAATACCTGGTTTCATTATAGGCAATATAATCTTTATTATTAGTTGTGCGGTGGAAGCCCCATCAATTCGCGCCGCTTCTTCCAGTTCTATCGGTACTTGTTTGAAAAAAGAGATTGCTACCCAGACAGTGAAGGTTAAATTGCCGCTGACGTACAGAATGCCAAGGCCCTGCAACGTATTTATCAAATTTAGTTTCTGAAAGATTTGAAATAGCGGGATGATAGTTGCCACTCCTGGAAGCATTCCGGAAGCTAGTAAACCCATAAGTAAAAGGTAGCTTCCAGGAAAATGAATTCGGGCAAACGCATAAGCAGCAGGAAGAGCAACAATCAGAACTACCGCAGTTGAACAAACACTCAAAATTGTAGTATTTTTTATGTAGCGGAGGTATGGGACGGTATTAAAAACACGTTTAAAATGCTCTAGCGTGGGTTGCCTAGTCAAGTATCGAAGAGGAATTGTAAATAATTCCTCCCGAGGTTGGAACGCGGATAGGAAAATATAGTACAAGGGTGCAAAAACAATAGATACAAACAGCGCTAAAAATAGATATTGTAACACTAAACGAACCAAATGCTTCCTTCTTATTAACTGTTTGAGATATCTAATATCCATTTTATGCTACCCTCAATAATTTCCTAGCTTAATTTCGTCCACGCGTATTTTAGAAGTAATAGCCCAATAATTGCTACAATCAGTATCAAAACGAAAGAAACCACAGCCAACGCAGAACCGTATCCAAAATTTAAGAACCGGAATGCTTCTAAGTAAACTCGGTATGACATTAGTGATGTAGCTGTTCCCGGACCACCTTGGGTAAGGGCGTAAACGATATCAAAGCTCAAGATCCGAAAGATTGAGGTAAAGATGCTCATAGTAATTATCAATGGTACCATTAGAGGTAAAGTGAGATACCAAAAAGAACGCAGGCCGGTAGCACCATCAACTTTTGCAGCTTCATACAACTCAATAGGAATACCCTGTAAACCTCCTAAAAATATGATCGCTAAAAAAGGTCCGTTTTTCCAGACATCGGTAAAAGTCACTGCAACGCGAGCTCCAGTACCACTTATAAGAAATGCATGACGGATATCGAATAATCTCCAGAGAATATCGCCGAACATACCAAAGTCTGGATGAAAAAACCACACCGCAGCTGTTCCAGCTACTATCATCGGCATAGCCCAAGGCAAAAGAACAGCGGCTCTCAGAATATTACGTCCTCGAAATCTTAGATTTAATAGAAAAGCTATAGACATTCCGTAGCAAACTTGGAGGATCACTGATGCACCAGTAAACATAAAAGTGAAGGTAAGGGTATCGGTGACTGCTTTGTCTTTTAACATACCAAGATAGTTTCCAAGACCTATGAAGCGAAAGGTACGGTGTAGGGGACTACACTCGAAGCAGCTAAGATAAAAGGTGTAGAAAAACGGGTACATTGCAATACTGAACCGCCATAACACCACTGGTAATACAAGTAGATAAGCCAGAATGATGGTTCTATGCGTTATTGTCCACCGGCCTACGTAAATTTTCCTTCTTATCCTTTTCATTGATTATTTCAATGAAAAAATATTTTCTTTATTTCCTAATCCGCTCTTTGATAATCTTCATTTTGTCTTTAAGATGTTTTATAGTAGTTTCTAAATCTGCTATGCCAGTGAAATATGTATGAACTCCCTCTTCGGCAGCGTCCAAGACCTCCGTGTACCAGGGAGTTATCGGGCGAGCTTTGACAATGTCACCGGCCTTATCGTAAATCGCTAAATACTTAGAAGATGGAGCTAAATCCTGTACTTCAGGATCGGACCACAATGATCTTCGGGCAGGAACTCTTCCTCCCAAAGCTTGAAGTCGCATCACTTCGGGGCGAGAGACATATTCTACCCAGAGTGCTGCAAGATCCTTTTTAGCGGAAAACACATTAATGGACCATCCCCAAGTGCCGGTCAGAGTATCGCGATTAACAGGACCTTTAGGTGGAAGCATAACACTCACTTTGCCCTCTTTCCAGAATCTGGGATTGGCACGAAACGCCCCCATAAAACCATCCCAATGGTTATAAATTGCATACTTATCAGCTTGGAAACCTTCTGAAATGGTCGTATAGTCCTCCATGGGTGAAGAATCAGGCGCAATTTTATGAATTGTCCACATTTCCTTGTAAAACTTTATAGCATAAGCATTACCGGGATGTTCCCAATTGTCAATCGCACCACCGGCTTGGTGTGTCCAGAACTGAATTTCATTACCCAACGTTCCTCCTCGTTTGGCGGGCAAACCTATCATGTATCGCCCCGGCCGACTCAATTTTTTGCCCACAGTTATCAATTCACTCCACGTTGTTGGAACTGCTAGGCCAGCTTCATCAAACCAATCTTTACGATAAGACCAGATACGGGTATCGTTACCCCAAGGTATACGATAAAGCTTGCCCTCCCAACTCGACACGTCAGTATACAGGGTTCTAGGCCAGTCCCTAAGATCGATATTAAAGTTTCTTACCATTGCATCCAGAGGCTCCAGCCATCCTGCAGCACCAAAAGTTGAAGTCATGAGATCATCAATATGTATTGCATCCACATCTTTATAGCCTGCAGCTAACTGAGTAGTGAACATACTTACTGCCTCACTCCAACTCGGTTGAATTTCCCATTTAACTTTGATCCCTGTTTCAGCAGTAAAACCATCTATTACTTTTTGGAAGTATCCGGTGGCGTCGGCCCAAAAGGAAACTACAATCCCCCTTTCGACTGCACCTAAGCACACATTTGACACCAAGGTTAAGCAGCCCATTATCACTGCCATACTTATAACTTTTTTAATCATTTTAATTACCTCCATTTTGTTTGTCTTTTATTCATTAATCCTGTCTTACCGATAAATCATAAAGAAACACCAGAAATTTTTTACTCTTACACTTACGACTCGGTTATTCACCCCCTTTTGTAAATTTATATTCTATATCACTCCCATTTAGCGATAAAACTGTAGATTTAATATAATTATATCTTTTTTTTATGATTGTGTCAATGAATATACGGCTCTATAAAAAAACGCCCATTTCCTTTAAATTATTACCATCCTAGGGGTATTTTGTTGTATAATAAGTGGATAAATTTGGTAAAATTATTTAAGGAGACATTCCCATGGCTTTCAAATACTACGAGCTACTTCAAAAGACCGGCTCCATCTGCTTTACAAAGGCTTGAGAAAGAGAAAGCCTCATCGCAAAAAACAATCGGCTCAGCTATCGAACTGCATCCTAAATGACGAGATCCTTTATTTTACACGGAAAGATAAAATATACCAAGAAGAATTAAGTCTTATAATTAGTTAGCTTAAGGTTCTTTCGATAACTTAGCTAAGATTGCCCAAATGGCTTATTTAACGTATAATATTTTTAAGCAATAACATATTCAAAATTTGCTGAAGATATAAGGAGGAGAGGAAGAAGTAGTGAAAAAGAAAAAAGAAATTTGGATTCGACCTTCGGATTATCTAAGATTCGGTGAAGTTAACGCTGATGGTTTAGAGCATAGGTGGAATTTTTTAGAAGCCAAAGCTCAGGGAATGAGAGCATATTTAAAGTGCGAACTTAAGCGTCAACGCGACGGTAAGTTTTATGGAAATTTTGTCGGCTTTACATACCCTGGCCCAACGGTGGCTATAGAATTCCCTATAACTACACCAGTAAAAGAAATAAGAGAATGGATAAAGAAAGTAAAGAGAGATTATAAGAAGGAAATAGCAAGAGTGGATAAAATTGAACACGAACTTAAATTTGTGACTTATGCTCAAATATAGGCTCCATATATGTCAAAGTCAAAGCAGAAAGAAATTTTGGAAAGAAGAAATGAATGGATGATAGAAAAGTATAAAAAACTCATAAAACAAATGCCTGAGTACGATGCGTACGACATTATTCAGGAGGAACTTCCAACAAAACGCCTTGAGTTCGGTCAGTGGGGAAAAAAACGTGATCCCTACGATCTAAAACTAGATACAATAAAAAGAATTGTCCATTCTGGGAAAATTTAGATGCACCTGATTTCTGCATAGAAATAGTTAGTTTCTAAACGTATTATTAGCCTATGGAGACAACTTAGCTTGTCCCCATAGGCTTTTTTATTTTATCCGAATATGAATGATAGAAGAACCAATAAATATAGAAAAACGGAAAGAGGAATCGAGGGTTGGCCTCGTCTCTATGGCCGATCTCTCTTCGAGGAAGAATTTAAGGAAATCTATTATAACTTAAATGGCTTTTTTAGTATTTTAAGAGAATGGGATAGTGAAGAAAGGACAAGGCAAAAGGGTACAAATAGGACTCTCTAAGATACAAATTGTTAAGGAGGAGTCGTTAAGGCTTTTGGGGAACTGATAGGGAAAGTGGCGAGGAGGAAAGAAAATAGTGAAGATACATACGAAAGAGAAAGATAAAAATCTCTTGAAAATATCCCACTTCCTTAAAAATAGTGGATTCTTGGCCAGATTGACTAAAACCGAATTAAAGGGCCCTCTAATAAAAACAAATTTGACAACTACAAAACTGGCCTATCTTATCCCTCTGTTAAGAAAATCTTCGAGTATAAATACCTTCAACAAACGAGGAAGGTTATGAACTGCGAATTGTATACTAAAGAAAGGTGGGAGAAACCCTCTTTTGTGGAACCATACTCAGTATTTGAGTTACATTCGTTCGACAGGAATAGAATGATCTTATATACAACTAATGAACACCTAAAAGAACGGCTAATTAATAGTGGACTATCATCGTTGGAGGTATTACCTCCTTCAGAGTACTTAGGATATCGTTTTCTTTTTAGTAAGGCTGAATTGGAGAAGGTTAAAGGTATTATTGAGGGGAAACGGGTTCTTTCCACTGCAGAGAAAAATAAATGTAAGGTGTGCGGAGAAGTATTCGAAAGAAGAAGTCCAAGGCAGAAATATTGTCTCAGCTGCAAAAGGAAAGTTCTCCGCGAGCAGTGGTTAAAGTCGAAGAAGTCCAGGAAAAATAAGGAGAGAGCTTATTCCAACGTTTGAAGGCGCTTGACCCCCCACAATTAGTCGGGGTCTTCAAACGTTGGCTTTGTAAGTCCTTCAAAATCAATGACTTACAAAGCCAAAAAGTAGGGGTCTGGGACATAAGAGGAATTTTTGAGTGTATGAATCTGGTCCAGCCACTTTTTCCATTTCACAAAGGGCTGGTCCTTATTCATTTCTTAACAACACATTTGTTTAACAGTTCCAAGTTTTTGGAAATATCCCATGCCTCAAGTTCGGAGAATGTAGCCGTTTCTAGCAATGCCAGAATAAGATTAAACTCAGTCTAACTCATCTTTACCATATCATAGGAGATTTCTTTAATCTGCGAAAGGTAGAATATGCTTACTTTCCAGAGAGACCTTCTTTTGATTCTTTCGTTAACCCTTACAAGCTAAGAGATATAGTTTTTCCTTTTAGTTAATTTACCAAGAGTCTATGGTACATATACCAGTGTCAGTTCCCAGCCACATTTCCTGCAAACAAGTCCCTGCCAGGTTGTTTTCTTGCCTTCTTTCTTTTCGCGGTAATCGCATTCACCACCACATTTTTTACAAGAGAGGTATTCCTTCCACATTTCTGTTTTTTTAAAGTCTTCGGCATAGTGCACAAGAAATACATGTAGCAGGAAAGCGATTAACTCTTCATCCCCCTCAGGTCCTTCATCTGCTTCTTCGTAGGTGGTAACTTCTTTGCGGAAAAATTTCTCTAAAGCTTTTCTCAGGCAAGCGCTGGGAGTCAAGCCATGTTCGCTGCAGTAATCAACCAGTTCCTGGTAGGCTTCATCCCGCAATTTGCTAGCTACCGTTTTCATTTTGATTCACCTTATCAAACTTTACTAACCTGTCTTATTATATCAATATCTGCAACAATCACAAATAGGGAAGGAAAATCAATTAACAAGATTCCTCTCCTGTGCGCTCTCACCAGTTCCTAAGCTATCCTGCGGCTAGTAAAATAATACATGGCAATATCAATTTCACAGACAAGACTGCTTATAACGATGAGACACAACGAAATCAATAGCAAAAAGTATAGCAGTAAGATGGTGTAAGATAGCAAACCTAATTTGATCCTCCTATTTATTTCGAGATGTAACTGCATTAAATTTCTGATTTGGATTTACCGGTTTACCTACTTGTGTCTATGCTGGATAAAAGTGGGGGAAAAGATTTGATTTGGTCTGGTATGCTTATTAATTGGCTAATAGCCGTTGGTGCAATAGCTCTTGCGATCGTTGCCGCCTTCCAGGAAAAAATCCGTGCTGTCTAAATGCGCTCTAAGCGGAACGTGTCTACTATTCTTACTCCTCCTGATTGACATAAGACAACTTTGACATCTACAATCGCAAATGTTAAGTCGTAGACGCTGCTAATTACTATTACTTCAGGTTTCGTATAAATAACTCCGGTAACCAAAGAGGGGCGCTAGTTGAGGTATTTGCCCGGAGTTATCAACGAAGCAAGCCGATGGCTTGTTTAAAAAGGTAGATAAATTTCTACCCATGAACCTTGTTTGGTCTAACTTTTGGAGGAGTTTAAAGGCTCCTTACTAACTTAGGAGTGATAAAAGTCCAAATGCGGAGATAAATGTGATAAAAGAAGGTACGATAATTGAGGGACCATTCTGGCCTGAACCTGTCGAAATCAAAAAGGTCACAGAAGTAGGAGAGCGTATACACATTATAGGAGCAACTATTTACTCTCGGACCCATGTCGACCAACTAATCCCCAAAAAAGAAGTTGACAAATTAAAGACAAAGGAATTTGTTCTGGATTTCTCCGGTCCTGGAACCGAGGCATTTTTAGCTCTCGAAGCACAACGATTTAGATTTGCTTCCCTTTTTGACCCGCTCTTAGCAATGAATACTTCTAAGATAGACCCTTTGCCTTTTCAAATAGAGGCAGTTTACGGCTACATCTTAAAGCTTCCTCGTATAAGATTCCTCTTAGCAGATGACCCGGGTGCAGGCAAAACCATTATGGCAGGGCTCATCATCAAGGAATTGAAACTGAGAGGTGTTATAGACCGCTTCTTAGTGGTTGTTCCGGGTCATCTTAAAGACCAGTGGAGGCGAGAATTAAAAGAGAAATTTCATGAGCCAATAACAGTAATCGATAGAAGTTTTTTAGACGCGCATTATGGGGAGAATCCCTGGCGCAAAGAAAGCCAAGTTATTACTTCTATGGACTTTGCGAAACAGGAGGAAATTTTGCCTTCCCTTGAAGGTGTTGACTGGGATTTGATCGCGATTGATGAGGCACATAAAATGGCAGCTTACACGTATGGAGAGAAAATAGCTAGAACCGAAAGATATAAACTAGGCGAAGTATTGTCCAAGAGTTCCGCTCATTTGTTATTCCTTACCGCAACCCCTCACAAAGGAGACCCTGAAAATTTCAGGTTGTTTCTTGACCTTTTGGTGCCAGGGTTCTTTTCTACACAGGAGTTGATTAATGAATCTCTGACCAACAAGGACAATCCTTTATTTATTCGGAGGATGAAAGAAGACCTAAAAGATTTTGAGGGAAAACCGATTTTCACTAACCGATATCCGAAAACGATTAAGTTTATGTTAACCGAAGAAGAAAAGAAGTTATACAACGAGCTCTCAAGATATGTGGTTTCACAATACAATAAAACTTTACAGACTGAGAAGAAAAGGAATATCGCTTTCGCCTTGCTTATTCTACAGAGGAGAATGGCGTCTAGCACCTATGCACTCCTTAAATCACTTGAGAGAAGAAGAAAGCGGCTGGAGGAGTTGCTGGAAGAACCGGAGATAAGGAAGGAATTTCCATCTTGGATCGACTTGGAAGAGGTTGAAGATTATGAAGAGGAAAAGCGCTGGGAGCAAGAAAAGAAGTGGGAGACTCTAAGCATTGCCGAAAATAGATGTGAATTAGAAAGAGAAATTGCTACCCTTAAAAACCTTGAGAAGGCAGCAAAAGAAATTCTTAGGAGTGAAATCGAAGTCAAGCTCTCAGAATTAAAGAAGGTTATAGACACACTCGGAAAGGAAAAGATTCTGATCTTCACCGAATCTAAAGATACGATGGACTACTTGGTAGGAAAAGTGAAGTCCTGGGGATATACTGTGAACTTCATCCACGGAGGCATGAGATTAGAGGAAAGGGTTGATGCGGAGAAAGTCTTCCAACATGAAACGCAGGTTATGGTTGCAACCGAAGCAGCAGGCGAGGGTATAAACCTTCAGTTCTGTCATCTCATGATTAACTACGATATTCCATGGAATCCCACCAGGTTAGAACAGAGGATGGGAAGAATTCATAGATATGGGCAACAGAAAGATGTTTTTGTTTTTAACCTCGTGGCTGAAGATACCAGGGAAGGAAGGGTTTTGGCTAAGCTTTTCGAGAAGCTCGAAGAAATAAGAAATGTTCTAGGTAGTGATAAGGTTTTCGATATTGTCGGCGATGTGTTCTATGGGAAGAATCTTTACCAGCTTATCCTAGATGCTGTGGCTAATACCAGAAGCATGGAAGAAATAATAAAAGAACTCGAGATTAAGGTGGATGAAAGGTACATCGCAAAAGTTAAAGAGGCGCTAGGGGAGAGCTTAGCCACTAGGCACATTGACTATATGAGAATAAAAGAGATGGCTGAAAAAGCTAAGGAATATAGGCTCATTCCGGAATACGTGGAGGAATTCTTCAAGAGAGCTCTTGAAAAAGCTGGAGGGAAGTGTAAAGTAAGGAGAGACGGGTTCGTAGCTATAGATTCAATTCCATATGAGATAAGGAAAATAGCAGAAGCAGTCGATTTTAGGAATAGATATGGCTCTATTCTCAAGGCATATCCGAAGGCAACCTTTGACAAAGATGTGGCCTTCAAAAATCTTGACGCAGAATTTATATCCTTCGGGCATCCTCTCCTTGAAGCTCTGCTAGATTGGATAAAGGAAAATTATTTTGGTGGATTGCAAAAGGGGGCTAGTTTTGCCGACCCCTCGGGGAGGTTTAATGGCATTCTCTGGTTTTTTGAAGGAGAGGTAAAGGACGGTAAAGGAGAAGTTGCTGGTAGGAAGCTTCTAACAATTTACGATGACGGGACAAGGCTGGAAGAGGTGAATCCAGCAATCCTATGGGATCTTGTTCCTTTGGTTCATAGCGAGCCAACTAATATCGCTATAAATAGGGAAGCAGCCCAGGAATACGCTATAAACAGTGTGGAATCGTATAAGGAGGAGATGGTTAGAGAAAGGGAGAGACAAGCAGCGATTAAGAGGAAATATGGAGTTAAATCCCTGGAGTATTTCATAGGAGAGCTGGACGCTGACCTTGCAGGATTATATGAAAGAGAAGAAAAAGGGGAGAAAGTTTCTTTGGCTATTAGGAACAAAGAGGAAAGGAAAAATCGATACGAGACAGCTTTAGAAACGTTGAGGAAAGAGATACAGCAGGAAACAAGCTTGACGATTTCGATGCCAAGGTTTTTTGGGGCTATCCTTGTAAAGTCAGCAATCGCTAAAGACATGGTTAGTGATGAGGAAATAGAAAAGATAGGAATGGAAATTGCCATGCGATATGAAAGAAGTCAGGGTAGATTGCCGGAGGACGTATCAAGAGAAAACATTGGATTTGATATAAGGTCAAAGGATGGGGGAGAAACGAAGTATATAGAAGTCAAAGCAAGGAGAGATGAAGGTGACGTCGCTTTAACTTGTAATGAATGGTTCAAGGCAAAAAGGTTCAAGGATCAGTATTGGCTTTACGTTGTTGCTCATGCGACGACAAACCCAACCCTTTACTTAATTCGGAATCCATCGGAGAATTTGAGCGTGGAAGAGAAGGTTGAGGTAATTCGTTTCCTTGTTCCCCTGATGGAGTGGAAAAGCAAAGGAGTAAGGACGAGCTAAATGGAAGAGATAAAAGATGAAAGGGAATTGGTTCGAAGCTTGAAGGGTTTGTTTGAGAAGTCGGGATCTTCTATTTTAAAGAAAGTCTACATTAACGTTAACCTAGCTAAGAGAAGATTTCATGAGCTCTGGGCAGAGTGGTGGGAAAGCGAAGTTTCCCCGAGACTGGAGATAGATATGATCCCTGTGTTCGAAGACGTTAGAAAACTTAAGGAAGTGTTTATCCCGGGAGTAGAGGTTGAATTCTTTAAAGACAAGACCAAAACTTTTGTCGATGGATTACAGCAGGCATTGTCGTTTGGGCTCTTCGGATTTGATAGCTTGGTTTTGTGGCATGTGTTTCCGGAGAAGATGGAAGGGAAAAGCATTGAGCAACATGTGAGGCACGCCAAAGAGATAATAGAAGGGCTTAACCTGCCAGTTGTGTACTTCGCCACAAGACTTACGGAGCAGGATAGGTTTGAATTCTTTGCACCGTGGAGTTTCTATTCTTCGATGAGTATGGATGCAAATTATTTGCTAACGAACTTAAGAAAATGTTGCGACGAAAAAAGAAATCCTTTGCTTTATAAAGAGGAAGTTGAAAAGAGGAAGAAGATGTTAAAAGTATTACTTAAAATCCCAATATAAATAAGGGGGAGCGAAATGGATAAAAGATTTATAGAGGTAAGCTTTCCCGTCAAAGAGGTAAGCAAAGAATCTGTTAAAGAGAAGAATATAAGGCAGGGACATATCTCCACCTTGCATATCTGGTGGGCACGCCGTCCTTTAGCCTCTTCACGTGCTACTTGCTACGCAGCTTTAATACCTGCCCCTAAAGATGACATGGAGTGGGAGAAGAAGAGACAATTCATCATTGAACTCTCAAAGTGGGAGAACTCATTAAGCCCTTACCATATTGAAAGAGCCAGAAAGGATATTCTAGAGGCAAACGGCGGAAAGCCTATAAAGGTCTTAGACCCATTCGCTGGTGGTGGCTCTATTCCGTTAGAGGCTTTGAGACTTGGCTGTGAAACTTATGCCGGTGAGTATAATCCCGTCGCGGTGTTGATATTAAAAGCTGTGCTCGAATATCCTCAAAAATATGGCGAGCCAAAGGAGGTAACTAAAGGTCTATTTGAGAAAAGGAATGCTCTGCTTGAGGATGTTAAAAAGTGGGGGAATTGTGTTCTAGAGGAAGCGGAGAGGGAAATAGGAAGGTTCTATCCAAAGGAAGATGACGGCTCTATTCCTGTAGGCTATATCTGGGCAAGAACCATCCCTTGCCGGAATCCTTCATGTGGGGCAGAGATACCCCTGATGCGCCAATACTGGCTGGCTAAGAAAGAAGATAAGAAAGTAGCCTTAAAACCATTTGTTAATGATGGGAAGGTTGAATTTGAAATTGTCGGGCAAAATAAACCCTTTCCTAAAAATTTCGACCCATCCAAAGGAACTGTAAAGAGGGCGATTGCCGAATGTTTAGTGTGTGGCTCTCGGGTAGACGACAATACTGTAAGAAAGCTTTTCCAGGAGGGGAAAGCAGGACAGAGGATGGTCGCCGTAGTATTACACCACGCTAAAGCGCGAGGCAAAACTTGTATAATTGCCACAGAGAAAGATTTAGAGATTTTTAGAGAGGCAGAAAGCTATCTTGAAGAGAAAAGAGAGAAATTAAGGGAAGAATGGGATATTGACCCTGTGCCAGATGAACCAACACCCGAAGGTAAAGGTAAAGGGGCAGAAAGAGCATTTTCTGTTAGGAATTTTGGACTTAATACATGGGGTGACCTCTTTAACCCACGGCAAAAACTGGCTTTGATTACTTTTGTGGAGAAGGTAAGGCTTGCGTATAAGGAGATGATAGAAGAAAGATATGATGAGGAGTACGCGAAGGGGCTGGTGACTTATTTGGCACTAGCACTTGACAGGCTGGTTTCGTTCAACTCTAGTCTGACACTATGGGTATCAGAGGGCGAGTTCATTGCCAATACATTTACACGGCAAGCCTTGCCAATGATTTGGGACTACGCTGAGCTAGATCCATTTAGTGAAGCTAGTGGTGATTGGAATTCTGCTATGGGGTGGATTGTGCGAGTGATAGAGCATTGTTCACGAACTGCTGATTCAGCTCCCACTGCCGTTTCTCAATTCTCCGCCACTTACTTGCCATATCCCGACAACAGTTTCGATGCTGTCTTAACCGACCCGCCTTATTATGACAACGTCCCCTATTCTTATGTATCAGATTTCTTTTACGTGTGGCTCAAAAGGGCGATCGGAGATTTATATCCGGATTTATTCTCAACGCCACTAAGCCCTAAGAGCAAGGAGATAGTTGCGTATACACTTGATAGAACTTGGGAAGAAGCAAAGACATTCTTTGAAGAAGGTCTTAAGAAATCATTTCAAGAGATTTATAGAGTTTTAAAACCAACTGGCATTACTACTATTGTCTATACCCATAAATCCACATCCGGTTGGGAAACACTAATAAATTCCCTTTTGGATTCGGGGCTAGTCATAACAGCGTCTTGGCCAATTCATACCGAAAGAACAACACGATTAAGAGCGAGAGAATCAGCAGCGTTGGCCTCATCAATATACTTTGTTGCCCGCAAGGCGCGGAAAGAGGAAACAGGCTGGTTCAATGAAGTCAAAGAGGAAATAAAAAAACATATTTACCAAAAGCTTGAAAGGCTCTGGGAAGAGGGTATCTCTGGAGCGGATTTCTTTATTGCTGGTATAGGCTCGGCAATCGAAATCTTTGGTAGGTATGAAAAGGTCATAGACTATGAAGGAAATGTTATAAGAGCAGACAAACTACTCAACTTTGTGAGGGACATAGTAACAGACTATGCAGCAAGACAGATACTCCACGATGGAATAGTAGGTGAACTGTCCCCGTTGACTAAATTTTACCTGCTCTGGAGGTGGACTTACCAGGAGGCAAAGGTTCACTTCGACGACGCAAGGAAGCTAGCCCAAAGCTCAGATGTTGAGTTAGCAAGGGAGTGGAATAAGGGGTTCATTAGAAAAGAAAAGGAATTTATAAGGGTATTAGGACCGCATGAGAGGAATCTTAAAGAACTCGAAAGATCAAACGAACTGATAGATGTACTTCATAAAGCCTTGGTTTTATGGAAAGAGGGAAAAAGGGATTCAATGAGGAAGGTACTTGCGGATTCAGGGTGGGGGACAAAGGACGTGTTCTACAGGGTGGCTCAGGCAATATTGGGTGTATACCAAAAACTATCACTCAGAACAAGGGAAAGCGGTTTGCTTGAGGGCTTCCTCTCTGGAAAAGAAAAATTGATAAGCGAGATTAAACCCGCAATTCATCAGAGGAGGTTGTTCGAATGATACCCTTTTCAACAATAGCCATACCTCATAAGGATATACTTGAGGGCAGATTCACCATGGATATCTTTGCCGCAGACCTATGGGAGGTATTTAAAGGAAGAGCGCCTGAGGAGTATCAAGACCCAGTGGTCTTTTTTAGGAAAACGCATGTTACAGATGGGCTTAAGAATCTCCTAGAGGTGGCAGAAAAGAGAATTGAAGGTAAAGGCGGAGACCCAGTTATTCAACTTCAGACTCCCTTTGGCGGGGGAAAGACTCATGCTCTTATCGCCCTCTATCACAAAGCGAATGAGTGGAAAAAAGTTAACACCATTGTTATTTGCGGTGATAAGCTGGGTGTCGGCGAAGGAGAGCTCATGCTTTGGGAAGAAATGGAGAGCCAGCTCTCAGGAAATGTGAAGATTTTGAAGGGCCGAACTTCTCCAGGTGGCGACAAGTTAAGGGGGCTTTTTCAGGTACACCAGCCCCTCATAATCTTAATGGATGAGGTATTACAGTACACAACCAAAGCTTCCGGGGTTAAGGTAGGAGATTCAAGCCTTGCTTCCCAAGTTCTGGCATTTATGCAAGAACTGACGGGAACCGTGAAAACCTTAGATAAGACTCTTTTAGTCCTCGCGCTCCCTTCGAGCGCCTTAGAACATTATGACGAAAGTGCTGAGAAGCTTTTTGTTCAGCTACAGAAGATTGTGGGAAGGATGGAGAAGATTTACGAACCTGTGCACGACGAAGAGATATCCTCCGTCATCAGGAAACGGCTTTTCAGTAGCATCGATGAAAAAGAGGCAAGGGATGTTATAGAAAAGTTCTTGGACTATGCAGAGAAAGAAGACATGTTGCCCGAGGGTGTAGAGAAAGCGAGTTATCGTGAAAATTTTATAAGGAGTTATCCGTTTCAGCCTGAGGTCATTGATATTCTGTATAAAAGATGGGGATCATTTCCAGGATTCCACAGGACAAGAGGCGTATTAAGGCTACTCTCATTGGTCATCTATTCACTGAGCAAGTCTAAAAATTCTTTTATCAGGCTTGCGGATTTCGACCTAGGCAATGATGAGATTAAGCGCGAACTTATAAAATACATTGGCCAAGAGTATGCCGGCATCATCGCTCAGGACATCACTTCAAAAGATGCCGGTGCTAAGAAAGTAGACAAAGCCCTCGGAGATACCTATCTTCCTTTTTCCTTCGGAACAAAGGTGGCAACCGCGGTTTTCCTTTATTCCTTCTCCGGTGGTCCTGAAAAGGGAGCAGCCCTTAATGAAATTAAGCTTTCGAGTGCTGAGATGCATGCTCCAAGCAGTATAGTAGTCGAGGCTGTTGAAAAACTAAAGGGGAGGTTATTCTACCTTTGGTCTAAGGCTGGAAAATATCTCTTTACAAATCAACCTAACCTCAACCTTGTGCTCTTAACTAAGATGGAAGGTATAGGCGACGATGAACTCGAAGCCGAGGAGAAAAATCTTCTTGCTGTCAACCTGAAGAAGGAGAAGTTTGACCTATACCTTTGGCCTGAAAACTCTAGAGATGTCCCGGATACCAAGAGATTGAAATTGGTGGTGCAAAAAAACCAAGATGAAAAAAGGTGTAGGGAGTTTTTAGCCAATTGTGGTGAGCGACCAAGGATTTACCCAAATACCCTTATATTCCTTTGCGCGGCTGATTCAGAAAGGCCGAATTATGAGGATTTCATAAAGAAGAAAATTGCTTGGCAACTTATAGATAGGGATAGAACTCTCAGATTAACTCCTGAGCAAAGGGAGGACGTAAGAAAAGAAATTAAAGAAGGAGAGAGCAAGGCTAGAGACAATACAAGGGACCTTTATCGCATCCTCTTAATACCTTCCCCAGACGGACTCAAAGAGATTGATTTAGGAGCACATACTTTTGGCGTAGAGCTTACCATAGATAGAGAAATATACGATAGACTAAGGGGCGATGAAATTCTTGAAAAACTTTCCCCTCTTTCTCTTAGGGAAAGGTATCTTAAGGGTAAAGACTACGTTGAAACGAAGAATATTCTCGAATCCTTCTACAAAACGCCTGGCGAAATAAGGATTACTTCAGACGAGGTCCTTAAGAATTGTGTAAGTGAAGGGGTAATGCAAGGATTATTTGGTCTTGGAGATTTAGAGAATGGAAAGCCCGTATGTCGTCGTTTCAGGGAGGAGTGCTCACCAGAATTGGTGGAAGGTGAAATTTTGATAAGGGCAGAGCTTTGTAAACCTAAAGTAGAAATTTCAGAGGAGGAACTTCAGTCATACGTGGACCAGATTAGGCAAGCTAAAACACTACCCTTAATTAGAGAGGCGATGGAAGGAATTCCTTTCGACAGGCTAACTCCAGAACAGGAGGGGAAGCTTGAGAAACTAGCAGAAGAGAGGAAGAGTGAGATTGAAGGAAAGGCTCCTAAGAAGGACAGGTACGGTGTTATCAATCTCAAGCTTAGCGTTCCTCCTGGTAGATTATCGGACATTGTGCGAATAGTTAACTACATAAGAACCAAGTTTAATCAAGTAGATATAAAGGTTGAGATATCCTCAAAGGAAGGGGAAATAACCGTATCAGAATACGAAGACAAAATAAAAGAAGCTATCTCCTTAGCAAAGGTCTCTGTGGAAGAGGAAAGAAATGAATGATTGCACTTTTTATTCAACTAACTGAATGAATCATGAAAGATTGGCTTGCTAAGATGGTGGACAAGGCAAAAAATAGAGGTGAGCTTTGGTGATACTTGAACCGGGAATTTACTTGAACCTGTTCCCCGTAGACATACAAGAAGAGAGTATGGAACTGGTGGAACGGCTTCGCTCTGAGGTTCCAGATTTTAGGCTTCTCCGTGAGGAAATAGAGAAAAATGAATGGCAAGTATGGGTTTATGCCCCTCAACGTAGTGACGTCGCTTACGGCTACGGACCTGACAAAAACAAATTGACATCCTTAAAATTTCACTACGTTAGCAGAAAACCTTCAGAGCTTCCTCATCTCATCTGCAAAGTGATCGCTGATGGGTTGGTCGAACACCTTAGAGGCATAGGATACGAAGTATATCATCCAAAAAGACCTCCGAAGGTTCGCCTTCAGGTCATCGATAAGGTTCCCCAAACTGTTTGTAGCGGGATGATTCACCTTTATCAGGGTTTCGACCTCCGCCCCTTTTTCTGGGCAGACCCAGCCACGGGGAAGACTCTTTTTGGTGTTGTTGTGGACATCTTTTGGAAATTCCGCGATGTCAACGACAATTCAATTAATATGAAAGAAATACGACGTAGATATGGTGCTCATAGTTTAATTGAAATCGCTCAGGCTCAAGGGGAATATCTTCCTGGGACGAGAAGCGTGAACTACTATATTGCCCGCCAACATATACAGAACAGGATCTTGGCTTTTGTAGAGAAAGTCGGGGAGTTTGCTTTGCCCATCGGGGTAAAGGTGCATCTGACAGCGCAGCCAGTATCGGTACTTTTAGGAGGAGAGGAAAATGCCTGAAATCTATGGCCAGTTATTGCCTCCGCCTGACCTGCGTTTTGATTATGCGAATCCTTCCGCAGTGACCAAAAATCCGCGGCAAGGACTGTTACGTTACGGGCCGTACGATAGTGGTCTTTTGGGAAAGGAGAAAGTGGTTTGTGGTTTGCTTTATCCCGCTGGGTGCGACGACCTTAAGGAAGCTCTCATTCAAGGCCTGACAAACGGGTTAGAACATTTCCCAGGCTTTAAGAGCTATTTTCGAGTCCCTTTAGACCTTCAAGTCGTTCGTTCTTACGGAAATTTGGAGGCGGTATTAAAAGAGATTGTAGTAAGAGATATAGACTTGGCTATTATCGTTGTTCAAAATGGTGATAGCCCAGAGGTGTATCAAGTAGTCAAACAATGGTTTTCCGCTAATGGAATACCTTCGCAAATTGTCACAGTCCCGAAGTTAGAGGATCAACGCCAGCGACCCTGGGTAATAGAAAGCATGGCGGTAGCCTGTTACGGGAAAATAGGGGGAAGCCCCTGGGTTGTTCCTTCTAAGGATCGACGGAGAGAAATTATCATAGGTGTGAGCCGGGCTATAGATAGGGTGAGAGGTGTAGCTGTCGGCTTTGTAACTTTATTTAATCAGGATGGGGACTTTCTTTACTTAGGCTCCAAAGCCCCTGTAATTCGCTGGCCTATGCGAGGTCAGCGGGAGGAAGAGGAGAGATATATTCGTGACATGAAAGAGAATATCCAAGAGGTATTTGAATACTATGTGCAAATGCAAGGAGAAGCTGATTTATTGACTGTTCATCTTTGCAAACGCCCAGGTCCCTTGGAGTTAGCTGCCGTTCAGGAGGCAATAAAAGATTGGGACATCCCCTTTGCTATTCTCCATGTAAACGACGATACAACATTTCGCCTTTTTGATACCTCACATCCAACTTATGTGCCACTTACCGGGTTAGCCGTTTTTCTAAGCAAGAGACACGCTTTACTCCTTTTGGACGGTAGACAAAATGGAGAGCGGAGACGACGTGGTATCCCGAGGCTGGTAGAGGTCCGCTTAGACCCGAGGTCGACACTCTCTGAAGATGAGTTCCCCCGCTTGGTGCACGAAGTATCTAACTTGTCCAGAATGAACTGGAGAGGCTTTAATGCAAAAGCTAGCCCGGCATCGCTAAACTATTCTTACCTTATTGCAAATTTGGTGCTTACAATCGGGTTGGATAAGTGGAACACCCTTGTAAGTCAGGGCAGACTCCGTGATAAGGCGTGGTTCTTATGAACTTCAGCTTTTATGAATATAAAGAGCAGCTCAAACGCCGGATTCTTATTCATCCGTGTCAAGAAAATCCTGAAGAGAGATTCTTCGAGGCAACCTGGCTCTCCTATGCATTAAGCGTCGACGGGCTGGAAAACAATTATCCATGTTCTCAATTTCTTGAGCGCCTAGAGAGCTGGGCTCGCCGAAAAGCGGATTGGGGTATGCGGGATATTGGTTCCCTTTGCCTGCTTGGTTCATTGCTTCCTGCTGAGAAGGGTAGCGCGTTAACTCAAATAATTCGTGAGTTATTAGAGCAGCTTTTCCGAATAGCTAGTACAAAGTGGTCTCCTCTTAACGACCCTACTGAACTGTTCCCCATAGCCTTGTTTGTTAAGCGTTACATACCGGAGGCCTGCAATAAGTTGCAGGAAATCATAAAAGAAAAGCTTCACGGACCTTTGTGGAGGCGCCTCCTTCTCAGAGCATGTCTAGCTGAACTGGGCATGTGCGACATAATTCAGGCACCTCAAGAGAAAGTGAACGAAGAAAGAGACATAATTTTTTTAGTTTGGTTCGTTGAATACTATTTACCCGATGTACGAAAAGACACTTATTGGACTCAATTCATTAACATCAAGGACATCTTCAGCGTTCAAGACGAAGAAACGTCGGGCTTAAGAGCTTTAGATGCTGTAGAGTTGACATTACTATATCAGGCAATAAGTCGGGAAACTCGGAAGACAGACCCACTTATTCTTTTCCAAAATTACCCGTTTGAACCTGAGGTAGTAGAAGCGTCTCGAACACCTTTTATGAGTGGCAACTATCCTTACGCCGTTTTAAATGCGGTTTTAAAATTGAAGGAAGCCATAGAAAGTAAAACCGGAATCAAGGCGAGGGATGAGAGTTCTCTTTTAGATAAAACATTGCAACCCCCAAATCCAAAGCTGAAGTTCAATGACTATCTTGATACGGACGAAGGGCTAAACGAGCAAAAGGGATTGTATACAGTTGCTAAGGGTCTTTTTGCCCTTTGCCGAAACATCCCAGGTCATAGATCCAGCGACTCACCTTTGCTCAAAATGGACCCTTACGAGGCACTAGGCAGGCTCACCACTATTGACCTTTTGATGAAACGGGTAAAGGCGGGCCATGTGTGATTATGCCAAAATTTAAGTTAGAACCACTGTACCTTTACAATTCTTAGTTTTCCTGTCGCTGGTTCCTGAGAAAAGATATTCTTTAATGTTGGGTTCACATTCTCATTGAGAATAAAGCAAATCACATGCTGAAAACCAACTTCAATGTCTTTCTTGATATTTGCTTCGGCCTCAGACTTCCCACTTTTAACCTCAAAAGAAATTGGGTTCCATTTTTAATAGCTACCAAATCCGCGTAATGTCCATTTATCCACTTTTCAAATTCAACTTCGTATCCTTGCTCTTTAAATTTCTCAGCTATCTTATATTTCCAATATTTATGTTCAGGTTCACCTTTAATTCCTAGTATATGAGTATTCTGTTTATTAATAAGCTTCATACCTTCCTCACTCAATTGTAAAAATCTTACTCTTCCTTTAGGCGTAGGTATAAAAGAAGATATAACTAAACCAGAAAACAGAAGACTATTCAAAAGCTTATATCTCTGTTAAGTATTAATATTCAACCTTTTAAACCTCTCAGCAATTCCACTTGTTGGAAATTTAAAATATCCTCAAGCATTCTAATCTTCTCCTCGTCTTAATTTTTCAACGTATCATTTTCCCTTATCGCCATTTTACCTTGCGCCTGAATAACCTGAATCTCTTTGCTTTTAATGAAATCTCTTACAACTACTTTTGTTTTTTTCGAAATAAGTCCTATTCCAGCTCTTTATCATTTTATCGCTGACCGAACCCTTTCTTACACTCAAAAGTGGAAAACTAACAGGGAAAGGTTTGAAGTATCTATTTTGAAGCTACTATTCCAAATATGTTGTTCTCGTTCAGACAGATTAGTGACACCTAAACGCTAATGAGTAGTGGTAAAATAGGTGTTACTATGAGCATCTATGGAACGGTTCTTCCTAAAACCGGGTTTCTTGCTTCTCTGGCAAGAGGAAC
>Ga0315312_1001038_pt1 | contig 24295 bp, 23 predicted proteins | sample TDP7_MG_FD_203629 | JGI IMG/M metagenome (GOLD analysis project Ga0315312, IMG submission 203629) | Freshwater sediment microbial communities from Lake Towuti, South Sulawesi, Indonesia - TDP7 | ecosystem: Environmental > Aquatic > Freshwater > Lake > Sediment | place: Indonesia: South Sulawesi... | reverse complement strand
CAGACACTTCTCTGCTGCCCTAGTTTGGCTGTCTAGATTCGACACCCAGGATAAAAAAGCGACCCCGCCGCGATTGCAGTAACAGTAGCCTCCGTGCTCAATTCTAGTGGCCACCCGGGGCCTTGTCAATAGGAATCCGTAAGCCATCGATATTACAAATGCCTTCTGGCAATCTGGTCCCAGTCATGCCAAGAGGTGGACCAACTGTGCCGGTCGCGCCTTCGGACGCCGTCAACCTTTCCGACCGGGCTTACCTCGCCCTCCGGGAACGCCTGCTGCGCGGGCAGATCCGGCTGGGTGCGCCCCTTTCCAGCCGCCTGGCCGAGGCACGGACAAGGATGTCCGTGACCGGTACGAGGTGCGCGAGGCGCTGGAAAGCCAGGCCGCCCGGCTGTTTCCGGCTCGCGCGACCCCGGCCGAACGCCAGCAGCTCCGAAGCATGGCCGAGCACCTGGATGCGCTGTTCAACCCCTCGGCCGCCGGAGAAAACGACGCCGAGTTCCTGTTTGCGGTCCACAGCTATCACTTTCAGGTACACATGCGGATCGCCGAGTGCGCCGACTGCGAAGCCCTGCGCGACCTGATCGAGAAGAACCAGGTGCTGATCATGAACTGGTTGTACGACGTGGCCGCCAACCGGCACGCCCTCCCGCCACGGTTCCACCGCGACTTAATCGAGACGCTGGTGACTGGCGATCCCACAGCCGCTGACGCAGCGATGCGCCGGCACGTCCGCTACGGCCTGGAAGAGACGGCGCGAAACCTCAAGCTCAGGACGGCGGTGGAGTGGCGTGCGCGCGCGAGCCCGCCGGCCGGCGCCGAGGGAGCAGCGGGGAGCGATCCCCGCCGCCTATGGATGGGCTCGAGGCGTGGTGCGCACAGCCTGGCGGCGGAGCCCGGCGCCCCGCCACCACGCCTGCCGCTGCGAATGACGCCCAGCACCACCTGATCGGAAGGCGCGCCAGCAGCAAGCGCCGCACCGCCGGGGCGGAGAACTGACCTGCGTCCCACAGCCTTAAGAACACCGTGGGGAGAACCGCGGCTACGGCCGCACGATAGTGCCGTCCAAGCGCCGGTCGTTGCCGCGGCTGCCGCCGGGGGTCTTGTAGGGGAAGCGGGCGGCCGCCTTTTCGTCCACGTCGATGCCCAGTCCGGGGCGATCGTTCGAGTACATGTAGCCGGCCTTGATCTCGGGCGCGCCGGGAAAGACCTCCCGCACCGCGTCGGAGAAGACGTTCTGCTCCTGGATGCCGAAGTTGTAAGTGGCCAGGTCCAGGTGCAGGTTCACGGCGTGGCCGACCGGGGAGACGTTGCCCGGGCCGTGCCAGGCCGTGCGGACGTTGAAGAACTCGCAGCAGGCGGCAATCTTGCGCGCCATGGTTAACCCGCCCACCGCCGAGATGTGGTGGCGGACGAAGTCGATCCAGCGGTTGGTCACCAGCGGCAGCCACTCGTGCCGGTTCACGAACAGCTCGCCCATGGCCAGCGGCGTGGTGGTCTGCTGGCGCATGATCTGGAACCAGGCCACGTCCTCGGGGGCGAAGGGATCCTCGAGGAAAAACAGGCGGTAGGGTTCGAGCGCCTTGGCCAATTGAAGCGCGTGCGCAGGCGGTACGCGCTCATGGACGTCGTGGAGGAGCTCGACGTCGAAGCCGAGCTTCGCGCGCATGTGCTCGAACAGCTTGATGGTGTTGTTAACGTAAGGCGTAGGCTCGAATACGGGCGAGGGCGCCACTCCGGCAGGACGCAGCTTGCGGACCTCATCAGAGGTCTGGTCCCGGACCGAGTAACCGGCGTAGCCGGGCGTGCCCACCTGGAGGCGCACGTGGCGGTAGCCCTGCGCCATCCACTGGCGGGCGCGGTCCTCAACCTCCTGAAAATCGCGCCCGCTGGCGTGCGCGTAGAGAGGCACGGCGGCGCGCACCTTGCCGCCCAGAAGCTGGTAGACGGGCACACCCAGGCGCTTGCCTAGAATGTCCCACAGCGCGCCGTCCACGCCGCTCAGGGCGTTGTTCAGCGTCACCCCGCTGCGGAAGTAGGAGGCCACATAGGCCGACTGCCAGATGTCTTCAATGTCTTCGCAGCTCCGCCCGAGGAGGAACGGCTTCATGTAATGTTCCAGCGCCGCGGCCACGGCCAGCGGCCTCTCGCGGTGCGTGGCGCAGCCTACCCCGTACAGACCCGGCTCGCTGGTCAGCAGCTTGACGATTACCAGGTGGTCGCCCGCCGGCTGGGTGAGAATAACCTTCAGGTCGGTGATCTTCAAGGGGGGCAGTCCAGGGGCGGCGGCCGCCTGAGAGGCGGGCAACGGGTCGGATGTGGCAAGAAACCCGCTCCCGGGCAACGTAGCTAGGGCATCGCGTCGGTTCATTTCACACCTCCAGGCAATGCTATCAGTTCAGCCTCCACGGACTGTCAGGGCCGGGCACGTCCGATTCTTACGGCAGCGCAAAGCTGACCCGGATCAGCCCGCCGTCCGGAACCTCGACCTCGCGCTCCTGGCGGGCACCGTCCCGGAGCACTGTCAGGCGATGCTTGCCCGCTGGCAGCACTAGCGTGGCGGGTGCTTTCTCCGGGCGCACCTGCCCATCCACCAGGATCGCGGCGCCCGGCGGCTCGCTCTGGATCCGCACGCGACCGGTGGCGGCGGCCAGGTTGACGAACAACTCCAGGGGTTGGGCCGTCACCTCAAAGATGCGCAACTCGCGGCGGTGACCCTCCAGAGTGACGGCCAGGGTGTGCCGTCCGGGGAGCAGGCGCAGCGAGCAAGGCGACTTACAAGCTCTGCCCGGGTCGTTGTCCGGCACCACGCGAGCCCCAGGCGGGCTGGTGACCACCTGGATGGGTTGCGCGATCGGGGGATTGGGCGCGGGGCGAGGCGGCCGTGTCGGCAGGGTGGTCACGGCGGGGGGCGGCGCAGTGGGTTGCTTTTCCGGTTCTGGCTTGGCACCCACGGGGGCAGGCTGGGCAGCCTCCGGCGCCGGCGGAGCGGTCTCCGGCCCGGGCTTGGCAACTTCTGGGGCAGGTTGCCCCGGCGCGGAAGGAGTCTCGGTCGGGGGGCTTTCCGCGACTGGCTGGGTGGAGGTGGGCGCGGGCGGCGCCGTTGCCGCCGGGGGCATTGGGCTGGGCCTGGGCGATGGCGCTTGTGGGGCAGGCGCGCTGGCGACCTGCCGCGGCGCTCCGCCGGTGAGCCAGTTTTGCGTGACCCAGAACACCAGGGTTCCGACAGCCAGGCCCGCGAGAACCGCCCCCACGATCCCCCAGGTCAGGCTCGGCTGAGGCCGCGCAGGCGCGGGAGCGGGGGCGGGCTCCGGCGCAGCCGCCTCCGGTTTTTCCGAGCCCAGTGCCAGACCCGGCCGGGGCGTCACCACGGCGGTCGGCAGATTCTGGCTGGCGCCGTGCGGCAAGGCTTTCCAGTCCTTTTTGGTGCTCAGCGCCGCTTCCAGTGCGCTCGCGAACTCAGTACAAGTGGCATAGCGCTCCGCGGGCTCCTTGGCCAGCGCCTTGGACAGGACCATCCCGGCGGCCCAGCTCAGCGAGGGGTTCAGATGGTGCGGGGGCGCAGGGTTCTCGTGGACGATCTTGTAGAGCACCGTGGTGAGCTGGTCCCCGAAGAACGGCTTGTCGCCAGTCAGCATTTCGTAGGCAACCACCGCCAGCGAGAACTGGTCCGCGCGGCTGTCCACCTCGTGCCCCAGCACTTGTTCGGGGGCCATATAGTTCGGCGTTCCCACCACCGTGCCCGCCTGCGTCTTCTGCCCCGAGCTGGTCATCTTGGCCACCCCGAAGTCGGTGATCTTGACTGCCCCGTCGTCGGTCAGCATCAGGTTGGCAGGCTTGATGTCCCGGTGGACGATGCCCTTCTTGTGGGCGTAGTCCAGGGCAGCCGCGGTTTGGAACAGCACCTTCAGGATGGTTTCCGAACTGGGCGGCTCGCCCATCATCAGCCGGTCCAGGCTCACGCCGCTGGCGAGTTCCATCGCGATGTAGGCCAGCTCGCCTTCCTGACCCACGTCATAGATGGCCACGATTCCCGGATGAGAGAGAATTCCCGCCGCCTGCGCCTCGCGCAGCAGGCGCTTCTGCAAGTTCTCCCGCTCGAAGGGGTCGGTGATCTGGATGGTCTTGATTGCCAGCGGCCGGCCGATGGCGGGATCCAGGGCACGGTAAACGACGCCCATGGCGCCGCGCCCCAACTCCCCCAGAATCCGGTACCGGCCGAGCTGCTGCATGCTGCGGTGTCATTGTAGCGCAGCCCGTGGCCCGGATCGCAGGGCGAAGAAGGAGGATTGTGGTGCAGCAGGGGCAGCGGGCGCGCGAGTCAGAAAGGCGCCCGCCAGCGAAGGCCGTCGAAGCGGGCGTAGTCGCGGTCCGTGGTGATCCACTCGCAGCCGGACTCGATGGCCAGGGCTGCGAACCACGCGTCTTGGACGAGGTTGCCCGAAACCTGAGTGCGCTGGCAGAGGTCGCGAAAAATGCGCCAGTGGCGAGGTCCGGGCTGGACCACCTGGCAGTGGGGCTGCTCCAGCAGCACGTTGGCGAAGGCGAGGGTATCTTCGAGGCGGCTGGGGCGGGCGAAAACACGGGGATGGGTGGCAATGCGGATCACGGAGCTTAACACCTGGGGCGAGATGCCGTACGCGGAGTCGCCGTTGACCACCGACTGGAGCCAAGCCCGATAGTCTGTGTGGCGCCGGGAGTCGCTGCGGAACGCGTACAGGAGCACGTTGACGTCGGGCAGAATCATCCGCGCCCTTCCATGAGGTCCAGCAGTGCGGCGCTGTCATCCAGATTTGCGCCCGGACAAGTGCCTCCGCCGGCCTGGCAGACAGGTAGGGTTACAGGAGGGCGGCGGCGCGCGGGGCGGGCTCGGGCCAGCACGAGGCGAAGGCCCTGTTCCAAGAGGGCGGTGAGGGTCAGGCCGCGGCGGCGGGCCTCGCGCTTCGCCTGGTCCAGGAGGGCATCTTCGAGGCGCACGGTGGTCCTCATGCATCTAGACATACCATATGAGGCGCGATATGTCAAACCCGCGCGGGTGGTCGGCCGCAGCGGGCAGGGAACCGACTGTCTCGGCCTCGGGGTTCACTTCACTCTGGTCCGCCGGGGCCCGAACGCCGCGTGCTACACTCGTAAGTTACTCCAGACAGGACGCTTCGGATGAAACTCCTCACTTGTGCGTTTGCCTTGTGCTCCGCCTGGATGGGGGCGCAGCAGACGGGGCCGCCCACGGTCACCATGGAAGCGGCGTTGCCGCCCGAGGCGGTGGTGGCCACCATCAATGGAAAGCCAGTGACTTACGGAGAGTTGCAGGCCCTGCTGACCGCTTTGCCTCCGCAGATGGCCCAGCAAGCCCTGGCGGACCGCCGGAAGTTCGTCGAGCAGTACGGGTTGCTGCGCCATCTGGTCGGGCTGGCCGAGCAGCAGAAGCTGGAGCAGCGCAGCCCGTACAAGGAGGGCGTCGCCTACAGCCGCATGCAAGTGCTTTACCAGGCGGTCATCAACGAGAAGTTCTCTCAGATCGTGATCCCGCCCGAGGAGGTCAAGAAGTTCTACGACGCCAACCAGGATCGCTACACCCAGGCTCGCGTTCGGGTAATCTACATCTCCTTCATGGCCGCGCCGCCGCCCCAGACCGACCCTGAGGCCAAGAAGGTGCTCACTGAGGCCGAGGCCAAAGCCAAGGCTGAGGAGTTGCTGAAGCGGATCCGCGCCGGGGTGGACTTCGTCAAGCTGGTCAAGGAGCACTCCGAGGACGCCACCTCGGCAGCCAAGGACGGCGAGTTCGGTGTCATCCGCCGCTCCGACAAGATCCCCGAGGAGATCAAGCAGGTCATCTTCTCGCTCAAGGCCGGCGAGGTGGGCGGGCCGGTGCGGCAGCCCAATGGGTTCTATCTGTTCCGCGTGGAGGAACTGAGCACCCAGTCTCTCGACGAGGTGCGCGCCTCCATCCAGGAGGAGCTGAAGAACAGCCGCTTTGTGGAGTGGATGGAAGAGCAGAGGAAGGCCGTCCAGGTGAAGGAGGAACTCCCTCAATTCTTCTCGCCCAAGACCTTCGAGCTGCCCTTGCCCAAGCCGCCCAAGCCGTGAACTCGGAAGGCCGCACCATCCGTTTGCGCTTCGCGCCGCGGCTGAGCGCGCGGCGGGGCCGGCTGCTTTCGGAGGCCGAGGCCGGCACCCCCGTGCACGCGGGCACCTTCCTGCGGCGGCGCGAGATGGTGCTGGAGGCGGAGTTACTCCACAACCCGCGCGAGCTGGCGCGCATCCTGGTTCACGAATTGTTCCATTTCGTCTGGTTGCGGCTGGACAACGCCACCCGGCGCTCCTGGCAAGCGGTGCTGGAGGAAGAAGCGCGCCGGCGGGCGCGGGGAGAGCTGGGCTGGTCCTCGGAATGGCGCAAGCGGGAACTGGCTCACTCGGATCGCATGAAGCGCCGCCGCCGTTGGCGGGACTATGTCGCAGAGAGTTTCTGTGACACGGCGGCCTGGCTGCTCTCCGGGGGGCGCCGCCATGATGAGTACACGCTGGCCGAGACTTGGCGGCGCGCCCGGCGCCGCTGGTTCCGCGGCCTGCTGGCGCATGGCCGGCTCTCGATATAATGGCGGTAAAGCGATGAGTGTGGTCTCCCGCCGCCACCTCGTGGTAGGTGTGCCCGCTGCCATCCTCACCGCCTGCCGCCGGCGGGTGGAGCGCCGCGTGGCTCCGGATTTCGAGCTCAGGGACTCCGACGGCCGCACCGTGCGCCTCTCCGACTACCGCGGCAAGGTGGTGCTGCTCAACTTCTGGGCCACCTGGTGTGGGCCGTGCGCCATCGAGATTCCGTGGTTTGTGGAGTTCGAGCGGCGCCATAAGGATCGGGGCTTCGCCGTCCTGGGGATCGCCATGGACGACGAGGGGTGGGAAGTGGTGCGGCCCTTCATGTCCCGTTTCAGGATCAACTACCGTGTGCTGATGGGCAACGACAAGGTGGCGCATGCCTACGGCGGGGTTGACTCACTGCCCACCAGCTTCCTCATCGACCGGGAGGGAAAGGTATTCCGGGTGCACGTCGGGCTGGTGAGCCGCGGCCGCTACGAGAATGAGCTTCAGGAACTACTGGCTTAAAGGAACTACGGCAGCGGCGCTGCTTGTCGGGACCGCCGGGCTTAGCGGGCAGGAGGGCTCCGTGCTGACCGTCTTCCCCCCCGTGAGCACGGTTCTCAAGCGCGGCGGCGCGGCCAGCGTCAAGATCACCCTGCGCCTGCGCAGCGGCTACCACGTCAACAGCCATGTCCCCAACGACGAGTTCCTGATCCCCCTGCGCCTGCGCTTCGACGAAGCCGGCCCGGTGAAAGCCGTCGAAGTCTCCTATCCCAGGCCGGAGCAGCGCGACTACGGGTTCTCTGAGAAGCCCGTGTCCGTCTTCACCGGGAGTTTCGTCGTGACCACGTGCCTAGAGGCACGCCCCGAGGCGCCGGTGGGCACAGGCGCCCTGTCCGGCAAGCTGCGCTACCAGGCCTGCACCGACAGTATGTGCCTGCCTCCCAGGACCGTCGAGGTCCGGCTGCCGTACGAGATCCGCTGAACCGTGCGCCGACTGGCGATCCGCCCTGGAGCGATCGGCGACTGCATCCTGGCGTTGCCGGCCCTCGCGCACTTGCGCGCGGAGCAGTTCGAGGTCTGGCTGCCCAGCCACAGCGTGCCGCTCGTCCGCCTGGAAGCTACAGTGCGGTCGATCGCCTCAACGGGCCTGGATCTGGTGGGCATTCCCGAGCGGGAACCGCCCCCAGGGCTGCTCGACCACCTGGCGGGGTTCGACGAGATCGTCTCCTGGTACGGCTCGGCCAACGCGGATTTTCGCGCGGCGGTCGCGGGGTTGCCTTTCCGCTTTCTGGCGGCGCGGCCGGACGAGCGCGCTCGCATGCACGCGGCGGACTTCTTCCTGGCGCAGGCGGGTGGCGCCGGCACGGCGATCCCGCGCATCGAGTGCCGGCGCTCGCCGGGCGGCTTTGCGGTGATTCACCCGTTCTCCGGGAGCGCCCGCAAGAACTGGCCCCTGGAGCGCTACCGGGAGCTGGCCCGCCGGCTGGCAACGCGCCTGCCAGTCGCCTGGTGCGCCGGGCCGGAGGAGCAGCTCGAAGGGGCCGTCCGTATCGAAAGTCTCTACGACCTGGCCTGCTGGCTGGCGGGTGCGCGGCTTTATGTGGGCAACGATTCCGGTATCACGCACCTGGCAGCCACCGTGGGGACGCCGGTGGTGGCGCTTTTCGGCCCGACCGACCCCTCCGTCTGGGCCCCCCGCGGGCCGCATGTTCGCCTGGTGGCTACCGCCCAGCCTGCCGAGCCGATGGAGAACATCGGCCTGAGCGAGGTCATCGAGGCCGCGGTCTCGCTTATTGCAGCTCCAGGATGCGCAGGTTCCGCCAGCGCACCTCGTAAGGCTTGAACTTGTCCTTGGGAATGGAGTGCACTTGTAGGCCAATGATGCCGCGCGGGGTCATCGCGTCCTTGATGTCGGCGGCGGGGACGCCGTTGACCCAGGTTCTGATGGAATCGCCCCGGCACTCGATGCGGTACTTGTTCCACCTGCCGTTCTCGAAGGCCGCCTGAGCGGCGGGCTTGTTGGTGAAGTCGTCGAGGAAGCGGGCGCGACGCGCCTCGTCGTAGACGTTGCCCGAGTTGGTGCTCGGCAAGGCCGCGATCTCCACCTGGTAGCCGTAGACGCGGTCCGCTGGGATCTTGCGCTGGATGGTCTTGCCCTGGTCTTCGAGGTTGAAGACCATGGCCTCTTTGGCCACCTGGCTACGCACCTGCACGCCGGAGTTGAGCTCGTTGTCCACCAGGACCTCGAATTCGAGGATGAAGTCGCTGTACTCCTTCTGAGTGCAGAGGAAGGTGTTGGGGCTGCCCAGCACGGCGGTGCCGACGATGGCGCCTTTCTCCGCCTTGTAGGTAGCAGTGCCACTGTGGGTCTCCCATCCGTTGAGCGTCTTGCCGTCGAACAACTTAACCCACTTGCCTTTCTGGGCGCCGCAGACGGCGAGCGCGGCGGCGAGCGCGAGGACAGTCATTCGATGCATGTGTTGGCCTCCTGGACCGAAGTCTCTATCTTACCGCCTGAAATCCTCCTTCCCACAGGATCACCCCCAGGCGGCGGTGGTCACCCGGAACGGTGAAGGTCTTGTCCACGTGGGAATTGAGGAAGAAGAGCGCGCCGTTTCCGGGGCATAGCCTCAGGGGCCTTTGAAAAGGGATAGACTGTACAGATCTATGCAGAAGCTGATTCTGTCTGTGTGCCTCCTCGGGTGGGCCGGCACGGGCCCGGCCCAGGATAAGTACCGGCAGCCTCCCAAGGCCATCCTGGACGTGCTGCGCGCACCGGTGACCCCGCAGCTTCAGCTCAGCCCCACACGGGATTACGCGCTGCTGGTCGAACCCCGGCGTTACCCGCCCATCGCGGAGCTGGCGCAGCCCATGCTGCGGCTGGCCGGGCTGCGCATCAACCCCGCCACGAACGGCCTTCAGGCGGGCTCGTACTACGTGTCGCTGACTCTCCAGAAGATCGCCGATGGGACCCAGACCAAGCTCGCCCTGCCCGAGGGGGCCAAGCCGGGCCGGCCCGAATGGAGCCCGGACGGCCGCTACTTCGCCTTCACCAACACCACGGCGGCGGGTCTCGAGCTCTGGCTGGGGGAGACCGCCGCGGCCAAGGTGCGCAAGCTGCCGGGGGTCACTCTCAACGGCATCTGGGACCCTCTTCAGTGGATGTCCGGCAGCCGCGAACTGCTGGTGCGATTGGTGCCTGCGGGTCGAGGCAAGCCGCCCGTGCGGCCGCCGGCGCCGCTGGGACCCAACGTCCAGGAGACCTCGGGGAAGGTGGCGCCGGTATGGACCCATCAGGATCTGCTCACCTGCCCGCACGATGAGGATCTGTTCGACTACTACGCGGCCGCGCAGCTCGCGGTGGTGGACATCGTGACTGGCGGCGTTACGCTCATCGGCAAGCCCACCATCTTGCAGACTGCCTCACCGGCCCCGGAGGGCAAGCACCTGCTGGTGGCCCGCCTGCATCGTCCGTACTCCTACCTGTACGCTCACTTCAACTTCCCCAAAGAAGTGGAGGTTTGGGACCGTAGCGGCAAGGTCGTCTATAAGCTGGCCAGCCTGCCGCTGGCCGACACGGTGCCTCCCGAGGGCGTCCCCACCGGGCCGCGCAACTATCATTGGCGGCCCACGGCGCCGGCCACTTTGGTATGGGCTGAGGCCCTGGACGGCGGCGATCCCAAACGCAAGGTCCCCCACCGCGACCGGCTCCTGATGCTGACGGCCCCGTTCACCGGGCAGCCGGCGGAGCTGGTCAAGACGGAACACCGCCTCATGGGAACGTACTGGGGCGAGCGGGGCGGCCTGCTCATGGTTAGTGAATACGACCGTGACCGTCGCTGGCGGCGCGCCTTTTTGCTCACCGCCGACAAGCCGTCCAAGCCGCCGCGCCTGCTATGGAGCCTGAGCATGCGCGAGCGTTACAAGAATCCGGGCAACCCCGTGTTCCGCACACTCCAGACCGGGCAGCGCGTGCTGCTCCAATATGGCGACTCGATCTACCTGGAGGGCGAGGGCGCTTCTCCCGAGGGCGACCGGCCCTTCCTCGACCGAATGGACCTGAAGACACTCGGAACGGAGCGGCTGTTTCGCTCGGGCGCCGCGAGTTACGAGGAGCCGGTGGGCCTGCTCAGCGACGATAGCGCGCAGTTCATTACCCGGCGCGAGTCGCCCGGCGATCCGCCCAACTACTTCGTGCGGACGCTCGGCGCCTCCGAGCCTAGGGCGCTCACCAAGTATCCCGACCCGGCGCCTCAGCTCCGCGGCATACGCAAGCAACTGGTCACGTACAAGCGCCCTGACGGCGTCGAGCTCTCCTTCACCTTGTACCTGCCGCCGGGCTACAAGGAGGGCACGCGACTGCCCACGGTAGTGTGGGCCTATCCGCTGGAGTACACCGACCCGGGCACCGCGGGGCAGGTGATGGGTTCTCCGCAGCGGTTCACCACCATCGGCTCCACGTCGCATCTGTTCTTTCTGCTCCAGGACTACGCCATTCTCGACAACGCCACCATGCCAGTCGTGGGTGATCCGGAGACGGTCAACAATACCTACGTCGAGCAGATCGTGGCCAGCGCCAAGGCAGCCATCGACAAAGCCGTCGAAATGGGCGTGACCGACCCGGCGCGGGTAGGCGTGGGCGGCCACAGCTACGGCGCCTTCATGACCGCCAACCTGCTGGCGCACTCGGATCTGTTCCGGGCCGGCATCGCGCGCAGCGGAGCGTACAACCGCACGCTGACGCCGTTCGGGTTTCAGTCCGAGCGGCGCACGCTCTGGGAGGCGCCCGAACTGTACATGAAGATGTCTCCGTTCCTGCACGCCCACAAACTCAAGGAACCCCTCCTGCTGATCCATGGTGAGGCGGACAACAACTCGGGAACGTTCCCCATCCAATCCGAGCGCATGTACCACGCGCTGCGAGGCCATGGCGGGACGGTGCGGCTGGTGCTGCTGCCTCACGAATCGCACGGGTACATGGCGCGGGAGTCGGTGGAGCACGTGCTCTACGAGATGATCGCCTGGTTCGACAAGTACGTGAAGAACGCGCCAGCGCGGTAAAGGGGCGTGGGGCGGGCACTCTTGCCCGCGCGCGGCTCTCAGCCGCGCCCCACCATCACTCGATCTTAAATCCGTGCCGGGTCTCGCTGAGCTGGTCGCCGACGCGGTCGCGGACTCGGAGCACGATCGCGTAGTCACCCGGGCGGACGTTGGCCTGAAGGTTGAGGCTGAGGCTGCCGGTGAGGTAACGCTTGGGGTAGAACGAGCTGCTCTGCTCGACGGCGGCCTGGGGCTCCTGGTAAAGACTCCGCCCGGCGGGGCCGAGCACCTCCAGTCCGTAATCTACGTGGACCTGGTTCTTCTCCCCGTACTTGTATCCGCGGATCTCGAACCGCGCCCAGAGCGTGTCCCCGGGGCGGTAAGCAGCCACGGACAGCGGCGCGCGGTCCTCCTCGCGGCGCAGGAAGCGGAAGTTGCGCACTACCAAGGTGTCGCTCGGGGCTACGGTAAGCCCGCCCACGCGGAAGGGAATCTCGGCCTTGGCTTCAATGCCGGCGAGCAAATCGCGTACGGCCATGCGGATGTGGTAGGCGCCGGGGTCGCCCAGCGGAGGTACGGGCACGCTGTGACGGGCCAACGGCATCCAGTCCTTATCTTCGGCAGAGAGTTCGGCCTGGATCTCGCGCCGGAAGGGTTCCGCCAAGAGCGTTCCGCCGGAATCCGACGCTTCAATAAGACATTCCAGGTGGATCCGGTTCTCTGGCGAGACCTTGTAGCCCCTTATCATGAAGCTTAGGAACACCGTATCGCCGGGACCGAAGAGGAACTCGGGGGCCAGTGCCGGGCCGTCCTCGTACTGGTGGAGCGTGGTTTTCACGATGGCCAGAGGGGCAGGGCACGCCGCGGCGGCAAGCGCCAGGGCCAGGATCACCTCCAGCATCTTGAACTCCGAGCCCGAGGCACCTACCTGTGGAGGGGCACCACGGGAACCAACTGGAGCGGTAACTCGATTAGAGCGAACTTCTCGGCGCCCGGCTCGGCATCGTCGCTGACGCGCAACCGATAGGTGTTTGGGGGCGCGTCGAAGACCACCGCGCCACGCTCGGTCTGGGCGGGGCTGACGGTGCGCAGGTAGCCCATCCAGTCCGGAACCCCTGGCCCCTCGGTGAGTTCCAGGTAAGTCTGCCCGGCCGGGTCCACGAGCGCCAAGGCGGGAATAGCCGAGCTGCGGGCCCCACTGTTGGTCACCGTCAGCCGGACCACGAGGAAGCGGTATTGCGGCAAGCGCGCCGTGGGCCCCTCCCCAAGCTGCTGATGCCACTCCGTTTCGCTCACGCTGTAAATCAAGGAGCCTGCGGCCACCGGCTCTCCCATGCGGTAGACACGACTGTCAGCGCCGGACTTTCCGGAGGAACAGCCGGAAAGCAACAAGCAGGCGCCCAGCACAATCCCCACAGCACAGGCGGTCATCCTGATTGGCATTCAGACACCCTCCTGACATACTAGCAAAGCGGGGCCGGGAGGGCTAGAACACTGTGCGCAGAGCTTCGAACTCGGGGCTGAAGTGGGCCAGCAGTTCCGGGACTTGGCGGCTGAGGCCGAGCGCGGGCAGCAGGGCTTGGGACCGCCCCTGAGGCTGGTGTTCCGGAGGCCAGGTGGAGTGGCCCAAGTCGATGGCGAGCTGATCGGCCGCTTCGACCACATGGCTCAGGTGGAGTTGCCCCTCGTTGGCCTGCTGGGGAGCGTGGTGAAAGGCCACCGCCGTCTGAATGGGCCCAGGGAGGTTCCACTTGCGGAGCGCCAGTCCCGAGAGCGCCGGATGAGTGGCGCCGATGATCTGCCTTTCGCATTCTTCGAGGGCCAGGTCACCGCTCTCGAAGAGCGCTTGGATCAAGCCAGACTCGTGCGGCATCGAGATGGCGATCAGCAACTTGCCCAGGTCGTGGAGCAGGCCGGCCACAAAGGCGCCTTCCGGGTAAGGCACGGGCACTCTCTCGACCAGCAAGTCCGCCAGGATGGCGGTGGCCACCGAATGGAGGTTGAAGCGGGCGCCGGACCAGGCCTCCGGAGTCCGTGCCCCTCGCCAGACGCGCCATATGGACATCCCCATGACCACGTTGCGCAGCTTGTTCAGTCCCAGAATCGCCACCGCATGGCGAACCGAGCTCACCGTGCCTGGCAACCCGTACAGCGCCGAGTTGACCAGCCGGAGCACGTTACCCGCCAGGACCGTGTCCTTTTCGATGATTCCCGCCAACTCGCCGAAGGAAACTTCCTCGCTAGCCAGCGAAGCCATCAGGCGGTTCAGGATCGGGGAAAAGGGGGGCAGCCGGTCCAGGCTGCGCAGGATCTGTTCCTCGGAGCTTACACTTGTCCCCTTTGTGCCCACGGCGCTCATATCGGCGGGACGGAGGAAAAGCTTGACGCACTCAGTAGTGCCGGTCGGTGACCAGATCGGCCAACCACAACAGAGCGCGTTGGTAGGGAGAATCGGGGAATCCACCGAGCAGTTGACGGGCGGCGTCGGTGAACTGGAGGGCGCGCTGCCGGGCCCGCTCGATGCCGCGGCGGCGTTCCAGCAGTTTCAGGATGTTGGAGAAAGGCACACGCCGATAGCTGCGGTCAGCGAGCACTGTCTCCACCAGCCGGCGCTCCGCCGGGTTGGCCTCCTCCAAAGCGTAGATCAGCGGCAGCGTGACCTTGCCTTCCGCCAAGTCGTTGCCCACCGGCTTGCCCAGCACCGAGGCGCGGGCGGTGAAGTCCAGCACGTCGTCAGCCAACTGGAACGCCATACCCACGTTCCAGGCGTAGGCGCCTAGCTTTTCCTCGGTTTCTTCGTCGCCCCCGGCGACCAGCGTGCCGACACGCGCGGAGGCGGCGAACAGCCCGGCGGTCTTGCGGTCCACCAGCTCCATGTAGTCGGCCTCGGTGATCTCGCAGGCGCCCAGCCGCTCGAGTTGGAGCAGCTCACCTTCCACCATGCGCTGGGTGGCGTCGCTGAGCACGTCCAGGATGCGGAAGCTGCGTTCGCGCAAAGCCACCTGGATGGCCTGCATGTAAAGCCAGTCGCCCGCCAGCACGGCGATGTGGTTGCGCCACTTGACGTTGACGGCGGGCCGGCCGCGGCGGGTCTCGGCGCCATCGATGACGTCGTCATGGACCAGGGTCGCCATGTGGATCATCTCGACCACCGCGCCGAGCCGGATGGCGCTGGCCCCTCCGTCGCCGACCAGCTTCGAGGCCAGCAGCACCAGCATGGGCCGCAGCCGCTTGCCGCCGCTGGCTTGCAGGTACTGGCCGATGGCCGCCAGGACCTCGACGGACGCCACCGACTCCACGCGGATCTCCCGCTCCACCAGCCGGAGTTCTCCCTCGACAGTTTCGAGGAACTCCTTGGCGCCAGGAGGCGGCCCAACTTTGCCCACAGGCATGGAAGTTCCCAGTCTACTCATTGCCGGCGGCAACTGGCAAATCCGCCTATCTCGGCAGCGCGAAAAGCCGGCGGAAGTTCGCCGTGGTGGCCCCAGCGATCTGTTCAAACGTCTGGCCCCGTAACTCGGCCAGCCGGCGGGCCGTGGCCTCCACCCAAGCCGGCTCGTTGCGTTTCCCGCGGTTCGGTTCCGGCGCCAAGTAGGGCGCATCGGTTTCCACGAGCAGACGTTCGAGTGGCACGCGGCGCGCCGCCTGCCCGACGCGCACCGCCTTCGGATAAGTGACCACTCCCGAGAAGCTGACGTAAAAGCCCATCTCCACGACTTGCATAACCTCTGGGGGGCCCTCGGAGAAGCAGTGCATGATCCCGGGCAGACCCGCCGGCAGCCAATGCTCTCTGAGGATGGCCAGCGTGCCCGGCCAGGCCTCGCGGGTGTGAATGATGACGGGTTTGCGGGCTTCGCGGCCAAGCTGAAGCTGCTGGATAAACGCTTCGCGCTGCGCAGGGCGCGGCGAGTAATCGTAATGGTAGTCCAGGCCGATCTCGCCGACGGCCAGTACCTTGGAGTGGCGCAGCAATTCGGCCAGCCGCCGCCAGGTATCGCCCGTCGCGCGGACGGCGTCGTGTGGGTGGACGCCCACCGTGGCGTAGATCTCGGGCCAGGCTTCCGCCAGCCTTATGGCGGCCTCCAGGTCGGGCGGGCCCGAGCCGATAGCCAGCAGGAGCTCGAGGCCGGCATCCAACGCCCGTTGGATGACGGCTTCGCGGTCGTGGCGGAACTGCTTGTCATCCAGATGGCAGTGCGAGTCGATCAGACTCATGTCAGACGCGCCCCTACCGGCACGTCCTCGGTAAAGCCCACCAGCACGGGCAAACCGCCCTCCGGGGTGGCCGCCACCACCATCCCATTCGATTCGAGGCCCCGCAGCTTGCGGGGTTCGAGGTTGGTCACGATCACGACCTTGCGCCCCACGAGCTGCTCGGCCTTATAGGCCTCGGCGATGCCGGCGACGATGGTGCGCGGCTCGCTCTCGCCCAGGTCCACCTTCATGTGCACCAGAGACCGGGTGCCTTTGACCTGCTCGGCCCAGAGCACCTGGCCCACGCGCATCTCGACCTTGGCGAAGTCCTCGATGGGGATCTTGCCGCCGGCGGGCGCCCCGGCGGCCTCGGGCGCGCCTCTGCCCAGCAGCGCGTTCTGCCGGATCAGTTCGGCGGCCTCCAGCAGGCGCATACGCTCGACGGCGGGCTTCATCTCCAGCCGGGGGAACACACGCGTCAGCTCTCCGATCTTCTGCCCGGCGGGGAGCTGGCGGGGCGCCAGCTTGTCGAGCCGTTGCTCATCCAGCGGCTCCCGCATGCCCAACTGCCGCCAGATACGTTCGGCGGAAGCGAGGATGACGGGCGCCAGCAGGACGGCGGCCAGGCGCACCACGTCGGCCGCGGTATAGAGCGTGTCGCGCAGAGCCGCCTGCGCGGAAGGCTCCGCGCTCTTGGCCAATTGCCACGGCGCGCGCTCAACCAGGAACTTGTCGGCCGCCCCCAGCAGGCCCCAGACCGCTTCCAGGCCCTTCGAGAACTGGAAGTTGTCGAAGGCCTGGACGGTCTCGGAGATGGTGCGCTCCGCCAGGCTGCTCATTTCGGCCGAAAGGGCGCCGTCGCCGCCATCGGGCAGGGCGCCGCTGAAGTAATCCTGGATCATCTTCATGGTGCGGCTGGTGAGGTTGCCCAGGCCGTTGGCCAAGTCGGCGTTGTAGCGGCCCACCAGGGCGTCGAAGCTGAAGCTGCCGTCCTGGCCGAAGCTGATCTCGCGGAGCAGGAAGTAGCGCAGGCCGTCGGCGCCGACCACGCGGCGGCAAGGCTCCGGGCGGACCATGTTACCCCGCGACTTGCTCATCTTCTCCTGTTCAAACAGCAGCCAGCCGTGGGCGAAGATGCGCTTGGGAAGGGGAAGCTCTGCTGCCATCAGGAAGGCCGGCCAGTAAATGGCGTGGAAGCGGGTGATCTCCTTGCCGATCAGGTGCAGGTCGGCGGGCCAGAGGCCTTCGCCCTCGACGGCGCTCATGTAAGTGCTCAGCGCGTCAAACCACACGTAGATGACGTGCTTGCGGTCGGTGGGCACGGGAAGACCCCATTTGAGCGTGGTGCGGGTGATGGAAAGGTCACTCAGGCCCTGCCTGACGAAGGAAATCACCTCGTTGCGGCGCACCTCGGGCTGGATGAAATCCGGTTGCCGCTCATAGAGCTCCAGCAAGCGGTCCTGAAAGGCCGAGAGCTTGAAGAAGTAGTTCTCCTCGGAGACGCTCTGGGTGGGCCGGCCGCATTCCGGGCAGGGGTCGCCGACCTTGACCTCGCTGGCGAACAGCTCGTCGAAGACGCAGTAGGGGCCGGTGTACGTGCCCCTGTAAATGAAGCCGTTCTTCAGGCACCGCTCGAAGAGCATGTAGACGGTCTGGCGGTGGCGCGGGTCGGTGGTGCGCATGAAGCGGTCGATGGCCAGGCCCAGGGTGTCCCACTGCTCGCGGAACTCGGCCGCGATGATGTCGGTGAATTCCTGGGGTGTCTTACCAGCCGCCTTGGCGGCATTCTCGACCTTGCTGCCGTGCTCGTCGGTGCCGGTGGTGAGGACTGCTTCGTAGCCCTGCATGCGCTTGAAGCGGCGGATAACGTCAGCCACGATGGTGGTGTAAGTGTGGCCCAGATGCGGGGCGGCGTTGACGTAGTAGATGGGCGTGGTCAGGTAGTACTTCATGATGTGCCCTTCCGATAAGCGAAGTTGGCTTCCGCGATGATCTCGCGCAGCGGCGTCCCGGAGGCCTGAGCGAGGCGCCGGCAATCCTCGTATTCCGGCGTGTAGTGGCCCTCTTCAGATACTTTCATGCGAACCTTACCGTGGGGCGTCTCGACCTCTACGACGCGGCGGGCCTGGAGCCGCCGCTCGGCCGTCGAGATCCTCAGCCCCAGGGTGGAGGTTTCCTGGAACACCAGCCGGGCCAGGCTCTCCTGATCCTCGGGGCGTGACAGGACGGTGAGCAGCGTGCCGGGGCGATTCTTCTTCATCACCTGCGGCGTCAGGGTGACGTCCAGGGCGCCGGCGGCGAGCAGGCGCTCAACGGCGTAACCCAAGACCTCGGGGGTGGAATCGTCTATATTGGCTTCGAGCACCGCCACGGCGGGGGCTTCCGTGGCGGCGGTGGCATCGCCGATGAGGACGCGCAGCAGGTTGGCCTGCTCGCGGAAATCGCGGGCGCCGGCGCCGTAGCCGACCGCGGTCACGCGCAGGGGCGGCAGCGGGCCGAAGCCCGCGGCCAGCGTGGTAGCCAGGGCCGCGCCGGTGGGCGTGGTCAGTTCCACTTCCGGCCCTCGCGCATACACCGGGAAACCGCGCACCAGTTCGGCCGTGGCGGGCGCCGGCACCGGGAGGAGCCCGTGCTCGGAAGCCACCGCGCCGCTGCCCAGATTGAGGGGCGATGAGTAGACCGCTTCCACCCCAAGCAACTCGAGGCCGAGGCAGGCCCCCACTATGTCCGCGATCGAATCCACCGCACCGACTTCGTGGAAATGCACCTCCTCGAGCGGCACCTGGTGGATAGCGGCCTCCACTTCCCCTAGGCGCCGGAAGACCTTCGCCGCGTTCTCGCGGGCGCGCGGGGGCAAGGGGGCTGCCTCGATCAGCGCCAGAATCTCGGGCAGATGCCGAGACGCAGGCTCCGTACCCACGGTTTCCACCTGGAACCGCGTGGCCCGGATGCCAGCGCGGCTGGCGGTTTCGAAGCGCACCTCGGCCCCGGCGCCGAGCGACTCCAGGGCGCTCGCCAGGGCCGCTTGATCGGCGCCGGCGTCCGCCAGCGCGCCCACCAGCATGTCGCCGCTGATGCCCGAGAAGGCGTCCAGGTAACAGATCTTCATGCGATCAGTTGCGGGAGGCTGCCCGGAGCCACGCCCGCGCTTGCTCCGTGAACTTTCATTATCGCCGGTACGGAAAAACGGTTGAGCAGCACCTGCGCCCGGTTTCTTCCACCCGGCCCGGCAACGGTCAGGCAGACTGGGCTGCCCCCTTTTTCAACCCGGAGGACTCAGGGGAATTCGGCGCGAAGGATCTGGGAAATCTGGGCGCGCAGGACAGGAACCCTTCTGGTCGCGGAACGCCAAACCTCTTCCCAGTCGATTCCGAAGTAGTGGTGGACGATAATGTTGCGAAAGCCCTTGATGGCAGTCGAAAGGATGCCAGGACGCCGCTCACGCCGCATAAAGCATGCGAGCCTGCGAAAGGACCTCTTCCCGCAGGGCACTCCGAAGCGCCCGCTTGGAGACGAGATCCACCTTCCGACCGAGCAGTTCCGATAATTCGCGCTCGGCTGCGAAGTGCTGCAAAAGATCGACCCCCGCCTCGGGCAGGAACTCGACCAGTAGGTCGATGTCACTGTCGGGGTGTAGATCGCCGCGGGCAGCCGAGCCGAATACCGCCAGTTCCTTCACCTGGTAGCGGCGGCAAATCTCCGCAATCTCGGCTTCGGGAAACGCGACGCCAGAAGCGATGGTCATTCCTGCACTCCTACCCACTATTATCCAGCCTGCACCGAGAGTAATTGCGGAAGCAGTTCCCCCGCCCGGCCCCGCAGGGAAAAATCCACTTGGGCCGAGAAGGGGGTCTCTTCGAGGTTGACTTCGATGACCTTGGCGCCGACGGCCTTCGCAGTCGGTATCAGGCGGGCCGCAGGGTACACCACTGCCGATGTGCCCACCACCAGGAAGACCTCCGCCGACTGGGCCGCCTCGTCGGCCGCCTCCCAAACCTCGGGCGGCAGGGTCTCGCCGAACCAGACCACGCCGGGCCTGAGCAGGGCGCCGCAGTTGCAGCGCGGCGGCAGTTCGGGCAGGGGCACCCGCTCGTCCCGTTGTTCTCGGCCACAGCCCACGCAGCGCACCGTCCAAATGTCCCCATGGAGCTTGTGGATCCGGCGGCTGCCGGCGCGGTCGTGCAGGCCGTCCACGTTTTGCGTGATCAGGTGAAATTCCTGCTTGCGCGGCTCCAGTCGAGCGAGCGCGAGGTGGCCGGCGTTGGGTGCGGCGGCCGCAATCAGGGCGCGTCGCCAGTCATACCACTCCCACACCAAGCGCGGGTCCCGCGCGAACGCTTCCGGCGTGGCCAACTCTTCGGGGCGAAACTGGCGCCACAGTCCCCCCGCGCCCCGAAAAGTCGGGATACCGCTCTCCGCCGATATGCCCGCTCCAGTCAGCACCGCCACTGAGGACGCCGCCCGGAGCCACTCCCGCGCCTGTTCCACAAGCTCTCATTATCGCCGGTAAAGGGCTGTGGATTGTGGATCGTGGATTGTGAATCGCTGGGGGAACGCGGCGCCCCACGTTCCACGATCTACGATCCACGATCCACACCCACCTACGGCACGCTCTGCTCGAGCACCTGGTTGGCCTGCTGCCCGCGGTAGGCACGCAACTTGGCGCGCAGCTCCGGGTGACGGTTGGCCAGGATGGAAACCGCCAGAAGCGCCGCGTTAGTGGCTCCAGGCTTGCCGATGCCGAGGGTGCCGACCGGGATCCCGGCTGGCATCTGAACGATCGACAGGAGTGAGTCCAAGCCTTTCAGTGCGGGGCTTTCCATGGGCACGCCCAGCACAGGAAGCAGCGTATGCGCTGCGATCACCCCAGCCAGATGCGCGGCTCCCCCCGCCCCGGCGATGATTACCTCCAGGCCGCGCTCCTCGGCCCTCTGGGCGTAGGCCACGGTCTGCTCCGGAGTGCGGTGGGCGGAGAGGATCTTGACCTCGTGCGGCACCCCGAACCGAGCCAGCGTCTCGGCAGCATGACGCATGGTCTCGAAGTCCGACTTGCTGCCCATGATGACAGTCACCAGGGGCTTAGCTTCCTGCGCCATCCCCTCAGCTTACCCCAAGGCCCCTCGCAAAGGGCCCCGGATTCTGCGAATATGTGTGCGTATGTCGGGTTGGGCGGAAGCTCTTGGACGCCTCATCACACTGCTGCTGATCTACCTGGCGATTCAGCAGCCCGAAACCATGTGGGTGGGAACGCGCTATGGCAACCGGGTACTGGTTCCCGCCAATCAAGTGCTCAACCCGGCGGGCCGCCGCATCGAGTTCGCGCAGCGCCCGGTGGATCTGGCGCTAAGCCCGCAAGGGGACCTTCTCGCCGTGCTGCTGCCGCGCAGCATCCGCATCTTCACGGCGGAGGGCCAGAGCCTACGCACGATACGAACCTCGGCGGACTCCTCGTTTCTGGGCTTGGCCTTCACGGCGGATGGCCAGAGGCTGGTGGTGTCGCAATCGGAAGCGGTGAGCATCGTCCCGGTCAGCGGGGCAGCGGGCGCGGTGTCCATCCCGCTGCCGGCGAAGTCCTCGCCGGCCGGGCTGGCTTTCGACCCCGCCGGGACCACCCTGTACGTGGCGCTCAACCGCCTGAACCAGGTGGTCCGCATAGACCTGGCGGAAGGCAGAGTCACGGCCACGGTGAACGTGGGAGTGGCTCCCTTCGGGGTAGCTCTCACACCGGGGGCCGACCGGCTGTTCGTCACCAACTGGGGCGGACGCCGTCCGCGCTCGGGCGAGCCCACGCTGGCCTCCGCCGGCACCGCCACGCTGGCGGATGAACACGGCGTGGCGATCAGCGGCACCGTCTCGGTGATCGACACGGCCAGCTTCCGGGTCAGCGCCGAGATCGAGGTGGAACTGCATCCGAGCGGGATCCAGATCAGCCCAGACGGCAGGGTGGCGGCCGTGGCCAACGCCAACAGCGACTCGGTCAGCTTCCTGGACACGGCCACGCTCGAGATCACCGGAAAGACCAGCGTGACAGCTTTCCCCATCAACTACCTGGGGAGCACCCCCACCGCGGTGGCCTTCAGTCCGGATGGGCAGCGGCTTTACGTGGCCTGCGGAGGAAACAACGCCGTGGCGGTGCTGGCCTCCCGCGGCGCCCAGTGGGTGGTGGAAGGCTTCGTGCCCACCGATTGGTATCCGGTGGCGCTGGCGGTGGCGCCGGCGGCCGAGGGCGGCGAGACGGTCTACGTGGCCAACTCCAAGGGCATCGGTTCGCGGGACGGCCAGAGCCCCTATAGCGTTTACAATGTGCTCGGCACCGTCAGCGTCTTCTCCGGGCGGAGCGCGAGTGCGGCCACCCTGGAGGCCACCGCCCAGGCCAACGATCCCTTCCGTAAAGCGGTGCTGCCGCCGGGTTCGCCGGCCAACCTCCGCGAGCTCGGCATCCGCCACGTTTTCCTCGTCATCAAGGAGAACCGTACCTACGACCAGGTGCTGGGCGACCTGGGAAAGGGCAACGGGGACCCGCGCCTGACGCTGTACGGCTGGCGCGTCACCCCCAACCAGCACCGGCTGGCCGAGGAGTTCGTCACCCTGGACAACTTCTATTGCAGCGGCATCGTGAGCGCGGACGGCCACCAGTGGATCACCCAGGCCATCACCACCGACTATGTGGAGCGGGCTTACGCCGCCGCCTGGCCGCGCAGCTACGGCTACGACGGGCGCGATCCGTTGGTGCTGGCCCCCACCGGCTTCATCTGGGAGAACGCCCAGCGGCGGGGCCTGGCGGCCCGCATTTTCGGGGAGTTCGCGCAGAGCGGGGGCTCCTCCCGTACCTGGAACGAGTTCCTCCGCGACGCCGAGGGCCCCCGGCTGCAACTTAGTGTCCGCAGCACCAGTCCCGTGCCGGCGCTCAATGCGGTGCTGGAGCCGAGTTACCCGAGTTTCACGCTGAACATCCCCGACGTGTGGCGGGCGCGGGTCTTCCAGGCGCGCTTCGAGGAATTCGTCGCGCGAGGCAATCTGCCCAACCTGGTGGTGATCCAGTTACCCACCAATCACACCTCGGGCACCTCGCCGGGCGCGCCCACGCCTGCCACCATGGTGGCGGATAACGACCTGGCCACCGGGCGCATCGTCGAGACCATATCGAAGAGCTCCTACTGGCCCCGCGCCGCCATTTTCATCACCGAGGACGACGCGCAGAACGGCGTCGATCACGTGGACGGCCACCGCACCGTGTGCCTGGTAGCCAGTCCCTACGCGCGCCGCGGCGCCCTGGATTCCACGCACTACAACCAGACCAGCGTGCTGCGCACCATCGAGGAACTGCTGGGCCTGCCGCCGATGAACAAGTTCGACGCTGCGGCCTTGCCCATGCGCTCCGTCTTTACGACGACGCCCGATCTGCGGCCGTTCCTGGCGGTGCCCGCCAACCTCCCACTGGACACCCTGAACCCGGCGCTGGCCGGCTTGCAGGGTGAAGAGCGGCGCGCGGCGCTGGAATCAATCGCCATGAACTTTTCTGCGCCTGACGCCGCCCCTGAGGACCGTCTGAATCGCGTCCTGTGGCACGTGGCCAAAGGCTGGCAGACGCCGTATCCGCGTGTCCCGCACGGCCCCAACTGCCGGCCCGGGGAAGACTGAGGTCCCAGGCCGCCGTCCTGAAAGGCTTGCTCGCCTAGCTTAAAGTCAGGAGAAACACGAATCCCTGGGCGACCGGTAGGTTGGCCGCCGCGGCGTTGGTGCGGGCCGGCGACGGAGGTTGCGCCGCTTACCCTCACCGAATGCTGTGTTCGGCCCCCGTCAGGCGCGAGCCTTCATGGTGAGGGGCTCAGCTTTGAAGACCTCTTCGCCGAGATCCACGGCATTGGCCTCGAGCTGGGGCACCTGCGAGTAGCCCATACCCCGGACCGCGCTGCTCACCAGGGTGTCCAGCTTCCGGCGGGAAACCTTCCCGTTCGTTCTCCGCAGGACCTTGAAGTAGCTGTAAGAAAAAACGCCGCGATAGGTCCCATCGATGCTGGCTTCCGCGGCCGTTTGATTGTCGCGGCAAGCCGCCCACATGACCCACTTCATGTCCGGCACCACGACCACCTCGCGGGTACCCGCGGCTGTTCTCTTCCCGGCCTTCAAGATGGCCTGGATCGGGACGCTGGGGTTGGTGTCGATGAAGAAGCTGTGATCCAGGGGCGGTTCGACGTAACGCAGCGTGATCTGCTGATCCCCGGGCAGAGTCGCCTGGGCAGCGATGTCTCTGGTCCCCGTCCCGGAGTGGCAGGAGTCCAGGATCGCTTCCAGGACCACCCCGGGCCTCACGCTCTTGAACAACTTTTGGAAATCGTCGTCCCGAATCATGCCCGCCGTGGCGTAGTCATGCGGGCAGATAGTCTCGTCGAGGCCGTCGATTTCTTCGTCGCTGCCGATATTGGGAAGCTGGGACCCATGGCCGGAGTAGTAAAAGATCAGCCGGTCCACACCCGCGGTG
>Ga0315312_1001037_pt1 | contig 24308 bp, 18 predicted proteins | sample TDP7_MG_FD_203629 | JGI IMG/M metagenome (GOLD analysis project Ga0315312, IMG submission 203629) | Freshwater sediment microbial communities from Lake Towuti, South Sulawesi, Indonesia - TDP7 | ecosystem: Environmental > Aquatic > Freshwater > Lake > Sediment | place: Indonesia: South Sulawesi... | reverse complement strand
CGTGCTTCGTAGGGCTACGCAGAGTAGAATTTGTACTTTGTAATCTTCTTCTTGTTCATTCTATTATTTTATCTTAGCAATCAAACGCAATAAATAGTCGTACGTAAAGCGCGTACGCGCTTTACGTGTAACATGTTTGAAGGTGAAAACGTGATTTGTATATTTAGACATGATTAATGTGTGGACTTCGGCAAGATCGGTCGAATCGTACCTACTATACTATTCTAAAAGTTAGTCAGGGCAAATTCTCCATAGTATTTCTTCGCAGCTTTGTCGTAGGCGCGGGCGGCTTCAAGTTCGTTATCGAAATAGCCGAGGTGGTAGGTCTTGTTGTTGCAGCTTATCGCGGCGACCCATTTTTTGTTCCTTTTGTTCCAGCAGACGCCTTTGTATTTTGAGGTTTTGTGCCTGATGTTGCGAAGGTTGCGGCAGTCCTCAGCTAAAATGCAGAACTACTATGTCATATATATAAAATCATTTCATCAAATCGCTTAAACAATAAGATTTTGGCTATCTTATAAACCTTGACGAAGGCGTAGACTTAAGATAGAATTACTTTATCAGCAGGATTGGAATTAACTATATATGCTGTTTTGCATTGAAGAATAATAAATCGTAAATTGTAAATAATAAATTTCCTGTGGTGAAAGTAGCTCAGTGGCTAGAGCATTGGACTGTGGATCCAAGGGTCGCGGGTTCAAATCCCGTCTTTCACCCTTTTATCTACGTTTAGCCGTCGTCAGTATGGCGACGGTTAGTCTGGCACGAGCTATGCGTGCACCCTGGCAACTGTAAGCCTTGTAGGAAGCAAAACGTAAAATTAAGGAGCGCTCAATGAAAGGAAACGAAAAGTTACTGAAAACACTCAACGGGCTTCTGGCTGATGAGTTAACTGCAATCAATCAGTACATGGTGCACGCCGAAATGTGCGAAAGCTGGGGCTATTCGAAACTACATGAGGCCGTCCAGGCTCGTGCCATTACCGAGATGAAGCATGCAGAGAAGCTGATTGGGCGAATCCTGTTTCTTGAGGGAAAGCCCGTCGTCAGCAGGCTCAACGACATCCACATCGGCGGCGATGTGCCCAAGATGATGGCAAACGACCTGGCTGCGGAGATGCGTGCCGTCAAGTCTTACAATGCTGCCATAAAGCTCGCCACAGACGTTGCTGACAACGCCACCAAAGAAATTCTCGACGGCATCCTTAAGGACGAGGACGGACACGTTGACCAGACGGAAGAGCAGCGCGACCAGATCGAGCAGATGGGCCTTGCGATATATCTGAGCACCAAGAAGTAATCAAGACGCAAGACTACTTAAATATGCTCGACTTCGATGCTGGCAAGCTGGCAATAGGCCTTAAATGGCAGCTCCAGGTTACCGTAGATGAACAACTGGTGGAAGCCTTTTGTATCGCGGCAGTCGGCGACATCGTCTAATTCAAGCTCGACAGAGGTTCGGCAGCCGCCCGCCGGTGGAGTCTCGATATTACGAAGCACCCGACCTGTGCCGAGGATGATTTTGCCCGGGCCCTCGAATTTCATAATGGTTACCTCTTGGCCTTGTCGCCACAGCACTTGGGGCGAGACGCCAATATTGGACTCGGAGTGGCTGCGAAGGATGAAAGGCTCGGCAGGCTTATCAAAACCATCGAGTTTTGTCGGGCAGGAGCAATGTGCGCCCATCAGAGTGTTATTGATGGTGTTGGGGGCCGGGTCCTGTATAAAGCCAGGCCGGCCAAATAGAAAGCTCGTTAATCGCAGCGAAATGGCAGCATTCCAATCGGCTTCGCAGGCGCCGACCGAGCCTTCGTCATTGAGCCGAAGCCACGCGATGCAGGGCGGACAGGGAATCAGCCGTTCACCAACCAAAGGCAGGCAATCCACCGATATGCCTTGGCAATTTTCTTCAGCTATAATTTGTCGGGCCAGAACATAGTTCTTTGCAGCGTTCAGGATGTCCTGCTTGTTAGGCTCAACAATCTTCTTGGCGTTTTTGGTGTAGTAATCGGCGATGGCTCGAACTTCATCGGTCGTCTCGGTTTTTTTGAACTCATCAGGCCAGCGGCTGCGGGGGATATAGTGCAGCGTGGTGCCGATGACGTCAAGCTGCTGGTCTTCAGTCTTGTCGCCCTTGACGACGCAGATGCGGGCGTTCTTCATCCGCCAGATGGTGCTTATCATTCGCATGCCGAAGTCAAGCCAGTCGAGGTCCTGCGTGGCCGCAACACAGACGCCGGGGATATTTCGCGTTCCCTGCAGGTGACCTGTGAAAGACGTTCCCATCGGGCTGAACACAATCGTCGGGATATTTCCTCGCTCCTTGGCGATTTTATTAATGTGTGCCCAAGATTGATTCAGGCTCATGCTGATAACAAAAAGTCCGTCAGGAGGGGCATTTTTGAGCATGCCGAGGAACTGGTTGACGGCATTATCATCGTGCAGTGGCTCTGCGATGACCACCAGCTCGACTCCATACTTTTTGGCGGCAGCGTTAAGTATCTCGGTGTACTGTTTCTGGCGAGCCTTGATGTTGTACGCGGCGCCGGGCCAGCCCATCCAGTAACTGTCTACATTCGGGCGCACAAACACCGCGCGGACTAAGGGCTTACGACCGGACTGCGACTCAGTGGCGAACAGCGACGAGGCAAAATCCAGCAGGCCCATCTTGCCAGCGGCAGCCAGGGTACCTGAGCTTGCCAGGAAACTGCGACGATTCATCCTCAAGGGACAACCGACAGATTTTTCATTGGTCTGCATAGTAATTTCTCCTTAAAAACATTAGTCTGTAAAATTGTATTATGAGCTGAGTGAAAGTCAAGCATATAATCTTTAGGCTTGCATTGGTAAATGGTAGCTGGTAAATGGTAATTACCAATTTCCAAGAATTCAAGGAGGCAAAAATGAGACCTAAGCTTATAGTTATCGGCGCCGCCGGTCGAATGGGAAAGCGGATAATTTCATTGGCTATAGAATCCAGCCGATTTGATATTATTGCAGCGGTGGAAAAAAAGGATCATCCCGATATCGGCAAGGATGCCGGCCAGTTGGCGCAAGCAGAGCCGATCAACGTTAAACTTGACAGCGTCTATCTATCCGGTGCCAATGTAGCAATAGATTTTTCGCAGCCGGAGGCAGCAGACAAAACCATTGATTACTGCGCTGAAAATAATGTTGTGTTGGTTTTGGGCACAACCGGCCTGAGCGATTCGCAGCGAAAAAAAATCAAAGCTGCCTCTGCGAAGACTCCCATTATGTATGCGACCAATATGAGCGTGGGGATGAATGTTCTATTTTCTCTGGTGGGTAAGGTCGCGACCATGCTTGGTGAAGATTACGATATTGAGATAATCGAGCAGCACCATCGCTTCAAAAAAGATGCTCCAAGCGGCAGTGCCCTTACATTAGCTGAGAATATTTGCAAAGCGACCAGCCGAGATTTTCCGGCAGCTCTTATTCACGGCAGAAGCGGCAAAGACGCCCTGCGGCAGAAAGCTGACATCGGTATGCACGCTGTAAGAGCCGGGGACATTACCGGCAAACACGAAGTCATTTTCAGCACACTCGGCGAGACAGTCACTCTCAGTCATACCGCCCACAGCAGAGACACTTTCGCGCGCGGAGCACTACGAGCAGCAGAATGGCTTGTCGGCAAAAAGCCGGCTTTATATTCAATGGCCGACGTCCTTGGTATAGAGTAGTTGCTTGTTCAGAGCAGTTGGTCGATTGCAGCGCTAAGGACATTTTTACTGGTTAAGCCTACCCACTTTCTTCGCTCCTGGCCATCCTTGAATAAGATGAGCGTAGGTATTGCAGTTATGCCGAACCTTGTAGCAGTGCGACGATTCTCCTCGATGTTGAGCTTGCAGATTAGGGCCCTGCCCGCGTATTGATTTGCGAGTTCATCCATAATAGGAGCTTGCATCCTGCAATATGGGCACCAGTCTGTGTAGAAATCAACCAGCACCGGCACATTAGAACTAAGAACAATCTGGTCAAAATTAGCATCAGTTAACTCAATGACACCTGGTGGCGGTGGGGCAGGACCCAGTCGAACAGGAAATACTATGTCGTCAATCCAAGCAGTGTCAGAACCTGCAGACCCAGAAATATCTTTAGCATAGGTCCATTTGAAGTTTCTTGAGCCTGCTGTTACAGGAAAAGACACTTGCATCCAATCTCGATCACCTGACCATTCTCCTTTTTCACTGTCATCAATGTAGAATTTCAAGTAGTCGAAATCAGCTTCAGAAGAGACTTTGCAGTAGAACGAAATATCGCCCGATGCACAGTTAATTGTTATTTCCAAAGTAGTATATTCATCATCGCTGATTGAGCCAGCTTGGGCGCTATAGTTGCCAGAGTTCTTTTGTTCTGAACTAATCCTCCAGTTTGCACCACCAGAAAGTTTCCAGGTGAACTTACTAAAATCACCGGTCTCGAGGTCCTCTACTATGCCTTCAGGCCCCACCTGCCATAGGTCCTGTCCGCCTGATCCGCCGGGCCGGTCGGAAGCAAAGTAGAGCATCAGGCCGTCGCTGGAGATACTGGGCCCAGTGTCGTGATCCGAACTGTTCGTTGGCCCAAGATTCACCACCGGTGCGAGCCAGGGGTCAATTTTCGTGGCTCGTGTGGTCACCCATATGTCCGCCCCACCACGTCCGCCGGGCCGATAGGACCAGAAAAACAGCATCAGGCCGTCCGCTGAGATGCTCGGATCCCAGTCAAAAGCCGAGCTATTGACAATCGGTCCAAGATTCACAGCTGCTGTCCAGAGAGCGTTTGTTGCGGGCCGCTTCGATACCCATATATCGGTCTTACCGTACCCGCCGGGCCGGTTGGAGGCGAACAACATTTCCAGCCCGTCGGCTGAGATGTCCGGGGCAGCCTCGCGAGAGGAACTGTTGAGCGTTGGCCCCAGATTCACCGGTGCTCCCCAGGGCTGGTTTGTTGCAGCTCGTGCTGTCACCCATAGGTCCCAACCGCCATACCCACCGGGCCGATCGGAACTAAAATAGAGCAATAGCCCGTCGGCTGAAATGGCCGGCTCAGCATCACCATAGGAACTATTTACAGTTGGCCCGAGATTTGCCGGTGCGCCCCAGGGCTGGTTTGTTGCGGCTCGTGTGGTCACCCATAGGTCGCTTTGACCATACCCACCTGGCCGATCAGAATTAAAATAGAGCTCCAGCCCGGAAGCTTCAAGGCTCGGTGCCCCGTCGATTGCAGAACTATTTACGGTTGGCCCAAGATTAGTGGCAGTGCCCAAGCTAAACTTCGACCTGGCAATCTCAGCTAATACTTCGTCGATTGCGGCGGCAAGGACGCCTTTACTGGTTACGCCGACCCATTTTTTTCGCGCCTGGCCATCCTTGAATAGGATGAGCGTAGGTATTAGAGTTATGTTGAACCTTGTAGAAGTGCGACGATTTTGCTCGATGTTGAGCTTGCAGATTTTGGCCCTGTCCGCGTATTGATCTGCGAGTTGATCCATAATAGGGGCTTGCTGCCTGCAATATGGGCACCAGTCTGTGTAGAACAAAACCAGCACCGGCACATTAGAATCGCCAATAGTCTGGTCAAAAGTAGCATCAGTCAACTCAATTACACCTGCTACACTCACACCGCCGGTAACCAAAATGCTGGCCACAAATCCAAATAACACCAAGCTAATTTTAGAATGCACAAAGAATTTCATTTTACACCTTCCTTTCCGGCCTCAGGGTTGACCAATTTGCGATTGCCGATTGACGATTGCCAATTGAAAATTGAAAATCGAAAATCTCAAACCAGCCTGCTCTTGCTATGTTTGGACTACAAAATAGCTAATTTTTGTGGGAGAAAAAGCCCTCCATTAAATAGGAAGGTATCTCCCCACCGATTTTATCCAGACATAGCCTATCTGCTTGGGATAAGAATGTCAAGTAAATTATAGGACTTTTTGAAAAAATAATTGATGGTTTGTGATTCGTGAATTGAATTGATCTTCTACGAATGGATTCGACAGGCTCACCACAAGTTTTCTAACGAGTCCGGTCGAGGCTTTTTTCGTCAGGTGCTTCATTTGCCGTAAGGCATCCCCAAGCGGAGATGTCTGTCGTTATAGCAGGACGCGGCGATGCTGCCATGCCATCGCCCAGATAAAAACCAACGTGTGGCGGCTGATTATATGCTACATTCTGCCAGGCTATGGAAAGCCTATATTGTGGGTCGTGCATCAAGGTGTAAATGCGATTCGTCGCGGGTATTGTTGTCGTGTAGATATGCAGTGCCTTATTATCCGATGTCCGCCAGATTATCTCTTCCCGCCAGTCCCCGAAGATATCAGCGGTAAGGCACGGAACGGCTTTATTGCCATTATTTGAAGAACATTCCCAAGCTGTCAGCAGCCTGTTTGTCTTTCTATTCGTCCAATCCCACTTGTCAATATGATTGCCATTGAGAAGTTCGCGCGTCAGGTCCGCATCCCACCAGAGCACAAAATTGGCTGAAGACGGAGTGGTGCTGGAAATTGTCCTTCCCTTGGCATCGCGTAAGCCTCCGGGTCCGCCCCAGTTCTCACAGCCGGGGTAGCGTGGGTCAATATCCGCTGCCACACCTATGTTGACATCGATGCCTGGCCCTATGCCGAAGATGATTTGGCCAGTTCTGGCATCGTACATGGCCGCTCCAGGAGTGCCCAGCTTTGTAGTCCATCCTTCATTTTCATGGATTCCAAATACCTCTAAGCCCGGCCTGTTCGGATCCAAATCGCTTACGTGCATGGCGTCACCGTGTCTTAATCCTGTAGAATATAATCCTTTTCCATTATCATCAATGCAGCATGAGCCATAAACGATTTCATCTTTGCCGTCCGCATCAACATCCGCGACGCTCAAATTATGATTTCCCTGTCCTGAATAAGGTGAGGCATCAGAGTATGGGGGGTAGCTCACGCCAGAATCGAAAACCCAGCGAGATGTGAGTTTGCCATTTCTAAAATCCCAGGCGGCCAGCACTGACCTTCCATAGTATCCGCGGCACATGACGACGCTCGGCCTGACCCCATCAAGATATGCCACGCATGCCAGAAATCGGTCCACTCTATTTCCAGTACAATCATTACCGCCGTTGCCGCCGATGCCGCCCCAGCCACAGACATCGCCTCTGGACAGAATATAATCGGTTGTTGCAAGCGCTGTCCCTGTTCTTCCGTCAAATATGGTAAAAAACTCCGGACCATCAAGTATTTTTCCGTCCCTATTGACCCAATTCGCAGTAGGGTCACCGATGACGTTGCCTATTCCGTCGATAGTTCCGTCTGCTGTTTTACAGGCAACCTCGGCTCTGCCATCACCATCTAAATCATAGACCATGAATTGCGTATAGTGGGCACCCTCGCGGATGTTCTTTCCTAAATTAATCCGCCATAGCAGCGTGCCATCTATTTTGTAGGCTTGGAGTATTGGTTCATCCGTATATCCGGCTCGGGCATTATCTGCGCCTCTGCCGGTTTGGTGCAATACGATATCATACTCACCGTCACCATCGAGATCTCCTACAGAAGCATCGTTGGGCCGGTAACCCTCGGGAGTCGCAAGAGTAATCGAGATGTATTGTTTTTCAGGTGCATTTGCAGGTAGAGTGAAAGAGACGCTTGATGCCTGCTCTATGCCGTTGAGTACCGGTCGAACAAAATAGGAATTCGTCTGGCTCAGGTCAACGCCGGTATCAACCCAGTTTGTGCTCTGTGTTATAGGCTGATTGTTGAGTCTGACAGGATTTCCATCAGCGGTGGAGCGATAAAGGTTGAAGGCGACATCGTCTGGGTCGGTTCCCAGTATGCGCCATCCGATATAAACCTTTCCTTCGCCCTGATTGATCGCGATCACCCCCCGGCCTAGTTTTTCCATATATCGCTGGGCGAGTGCCTCATTTACAAACAAGCAAAACGACCCGATAGTTATAAGCGCCGATGTGAAAATTTTTGATTTGCTCATACTGTTAGAATATACAATCGAAAGAAGAATATCAAGGAAATTGCATGTCCTTCGAGGTGTGGTCTTTCTAACGTGGCCAGTCTATGCCTTTTATGCCGTGGACTGTAAGGTTTGCGTCCGGAAGGCCATCGCGGGCGGGGCGAATCCGGTCGGAAAAAAGCCAGCTTTATACCCACTGGTCGATGTCCTCAACATCAAATAGAATCAAGGGGAAAAGTCGCGCCATTGGAGAGGACTTATCCACTTGATTACTTTGGGTACTTTAAGGTGTTTGTGGCATTTATCCCAGATTCTTGCAGCTTCATCATCGCGCGATATGATTATACCATCACCTTCGAATGCACTTTCAAATAAGTGAGCATCTTTTTGAAGAGATTCCTTTTCCTTATCGTTAAGGCAGTTAATATCTGTTACCGTAAGCTTAAAAGCGAAATGGTGAACATTTCTAACTTTACGACGGGCAAACATTGAGCGTAACCATTTACGAGCAAAGGGTCTTTCATGCCTTTTCCATTCATCCAAGATCGCTGGTGTCATTATAATACAGTGGCAAATTTCTCTAATATCGAGCAAAGCATCCCTACAAGATTTGGAAGTGGGGTGGTCTGTTTCACCAGACGCGCCAGCGACTGAGGCATCGACAACAAGAAGACGCGATTTTGATGATAGCATTTACTGTGACTCCTTTGATTCAACAGCATCGAGGTAAGACTTGTCAGCATCTAATTCAACCTCGTCGAAATCTTCTGGCCAAGGACCGAATGCGCCGTTTTCGTCCAAGTCGGCAGAAGTGATGATAGATCTCCCATCGTCCTGTCTTTGAACCCAGTGTAATTTGACGAGAGCGCGTGACAATTGACCGCTTGCCACGAGAGTCTGAACTTCCTTTAAGAGCAATGAGCTATGAGTTTCTGCAATAACAGTAACACCGCGTTGCGAAGCTTCTTTAATAACGTATGCGAGTTTTCGTTGCGCTCTGGGATGAAGATGAATCTCCGGTTGCTCAAGATAAACCAATTGACCTGGTTCCGCCGCTACCAGTGCAACCAATACCGGCAGAGACTGTGATATACCAAAACCGACATCAGCGATACTAACAAGATCATGTGCTCCACCACGACGGCTGTGTGTCAAGCGACCAACTTTTAGTTCAACCTGCGTATCATCAACCGGTTCGGCCTTTACTTTCCATGTTAAACCCATATCTTCAAGTGCAGCACTAAGTTGTATCAGACGATTATCATTTGTTAACTGCCATTGAGTTATAATGCTAGCGACATAATTTTCAAAGGTTCCGGGGAATTGCGGTCCCGCGGCACTTTTCGGATATGTTCGACGAGGATTACCACGAAGACCTGGAAGATGGATCATACTTTGTAAAAGGGGAATGAAGTTCTCACTCGACAAAATTCCGTGTCCAAACACTACTCTGCGCGCTTCTGATCCGGGACCACGGAGTTCAAATGAAAGAAAACAACGTTCACGATATACAATCCATTTTATTTCTTTTTCTCTTTTTTGTATATCAGCGTAAATGCTCCTTAAGATGGGAGGTAAAATTTTTACGATTTCATCATGCTCCATTTTACGCGTAATCTTAAATTGTTGATTGCCATCGGAGTAAGTCATCGAAGCCACATCAAAACCCATTCTGTGCTCGCGGTTAAAACTGACTTCAAGCTTCTCCTGATTGCTTGATTCCAAGTCTATACTGAACTCATTCGCTGAGGTCCTACCTGATATCTGACTCAAAAGTTGACTAGACTGTGTGAATCGCACATTCGGCCCATCCAAAAGCAAGGCGCCTGGATCTCCAGGAGCCTCGATGGTCTGTTTGAGCAGCAAGAGAGGTTGTATAATGCTTGACTTACCGGAACTGTTAGCTCCTGCAAGCAGTGTTAAAGGTCGGACTTCAATCTCCTGCTTATCAAAAATTGATTTGAAGCCTTGGACGCCTATTTTGGTTATAGTTACTGTTTTATTCGTCATAATTGACTCCTTGTTTATACGGAGTTTCCTAGCAATGTTAAGAGGATACAAATCTCGATGCTATTCTAACATAATTTTGCGTATAGACAACTACTATGTCAAGACTCCTTTCCGCAATTTCTTGGTGTGCAGCAGAATGTCTTATCGATAAGAAGCCTGGCCTATACTCAATGGCCGATGTTGTGTATATCTCGTGAATCAATCCAAGCGAAGTAATCTTGGCTACGGTGGCCAGTCAAGGCCTTTGATGCCGTGAATAGTTAGGTTTGCGTCTGGAAGGCCATCGCGAGCGGGACGAATCTGGCCAGCCTCAAGAGTACGAATCTGGCCATCGGCAAAAAGGAAATTGCGTCGGCCCTGCCAGCACCACCAGCCTTTATCGTCATCTATGGGCAAATGATTGCTGAGCCATTCGCCGATAAGAATCTTTGCAGCAGGATTGCTGACTTGCGAGCTTCTCTGTGGAATGGGAGGCTTCGGATTTTTATAAGTGTCCTCGGCACTATTCATATTATCAATCTGCTCAGAGCTGTGGTAGAAGGCCATCGAGTATGCGTAACTGGTGGACTCATATTTTTCTCTGGCGATGCGGTCCTGTGGACAAAATAAAGCTGAGGGATTGTTGGCATCGATATTGCAGTCCAAATATGGCTTGACAAATCCACGCCAGCCGCGTCCCATCCACAGCCAATAGCCCGCTGGCAGCGGGTCCTGCGCACAGGGATACGTATTGTCGTTTGCATTTAGATATAAATTCATAGCCAGGTGGATTTGCTTGAGATTGTACGCACATCTGATACGCATGGCCATAGACTTAGCCTTCATAAGCGATGGCGTGAGTATGGAAAGCAAAAGGGCAATGATTGCTATGACGACAAGCAGCTCGACAAGGGTAAAACCATTTTGTCGCTCGTCTCTCGTCATTCGTCGTTCGTCCATCGTCCTTCGTCCTTCGTCGCCGTACCGGCGACGGCTAAACTATAATCTATTCGACTGTGACAGATTTGGCGAGGTTACGAGGTTTGTCCACATCGTGGCCGCGAAGCACAGCAGCGTGATAGGCCAAAAGCTGCAGCGGCACAACGGTCAGTATTGGCTGCAAAATCTCTGATGCGTCAGGGATGGTAATTAAGTGATCTGCGTATCGTTTGATATTCTCATCGCCCTCGGTTGCAACAACGATGATTTTTCCGCCGCGTGCTCTGACCTCAGCGATATTGCCCATAATCTTGTCATATTGTGGCCCGGCGGTGGCGATGAAAACCGCAGGCATACCGTCGCTGATTAACGCAATCGGGCCGTGCTTCATCTCCGCAGCCGGCAGCCCTTCAGCGTGGATGTAACTTATCTCCTTTAGCTTCAATGCCCCTTCCAGTGCGACCGGATAATTAAAGCCCCGGCCTAAGAAAAGCCAATTGTTTCTGTCGATATTTGCGGCGGCAATTTGTTTAATGTGCTCGGATTGCTCAAGTATTCTACTTATCTTATCCGGTATCTGGGAAAGTTCATTGATATAGCTGGCGGCGTCTGTGCTGCTTATGTGTTTTCTTCTGCCCAACTCGATCGCCAGCATAGTCAAGACCGCAAGTTGCGCCGTAAAGGCCTTTGTGCTGGCCACGCCTATTTCAGGGCCCACGTGCAAATATATTCCTGCATTGGTGGCTCTGGCGATTGAAGAGCCGACAACGTTAACAATACCAAGGACGGTTGCCCCGCGTTCTTTGGCCTGCTCGACCGCTGCGAGGGTGTCGGCGGTTTCGCCCGATTGGCTTATTGATATTACCACGGTGCGGTCTTCGATGATAGGGTTGCGGTAGCGAAATTCGCTGGCGTATTCGGTCTCTGTGGGGATTCGTGCCAGATGCTCAAACAGAAATTCGCCCACCAAGCCAGCGTGAAATGCCGTGCCGCAGGCGGTCAGTATAAGGTGTTTGGCGCAAATCAACTCACGAAAATAGTTGTCTATGCCGCCCAGTTTGATCTTTCCATTTTTCCGGTCGATTCTGCCGCCCATACAGGTTGATAAAGCCTTGGGCTGCTCGAAAATCTCTTTGAGCATGTGATGCGGGAAGCCGTCCAGCTCGAGCTGTTCCAGTGAAAACTCAATTTGTATTAGGTCTTTAGTGACAGTGATATTATCGATGGTTTTGGTATGGAATCCGTCGGCGGTGACGGTGACCATCTCGTTGTCCGCTAAGTAAATCGCCTGCGTGGTGTGCTCTACGATGGCGGCGGCGTCGGAGGCCAAGATATATTCGTTTTCACCGACACCTAAAATCAAGGGGCTGCCCTTTTTCGCACCGATAAGCATCTGGGGAAAATCTGAGCACAAAATTGCCAGGCCGTAAGTGCCGTGCAGCTCCCGCAGGGCTTTCTGAACCGCCCATTCAAATTTGTTCTGCCCATCGGGTTTTGCTCCGCCGGTGGCGGATTGATCGCTGCCTTTGGCATAGAAATAGCCGATTAAGTTCGCTATCACCTCGGTATCGGTTTCGCTGGCGAACGTGGCACCAACACTTTGCAACCAACGCTTGAGCGTATCATAGTTTTCGATAATGCCGTTATGAACGACAGCGATTTTGCCGGTATAGTCCGGATGTGGATGTGCATTGATATTATTGGGCTGGCCGTGGGTAGCCCAGCGAGTATGGCCCAGGCCGAGCGTCTCATTGCTGTCAGGCTCATCCAAGATTTCTTCAAGAGCGCTTATTCTGCCGCTGGTTTTTTTGATTTTTATCCCGCTGTTTGCCCAAAGTGCCACGCCGGCTGAATCGTAGCCCCGATATTCTAAACGCTTTAACCCCTCTATAAGTATGGGCTGTGCAACCTTTTTGCCCAGATAAGCAACTATGCCACACATTCATATCTTCCTTAATCGCGGATAACTTTAGTAAAATAAATCGGCCCCTGCCTGCGCAGGGGTAAACTCGTCCCCGCGAAAGCGGGAATACCGCTATCATAACGTAAAACACAATATCAAAAGAAAAGCACATTTCAAGAAAATTCTCTCGTCTCGGCCCACCCAGCGCTGGGCGGGGAGGCCGTAGCGGGAGTTGAATGTCTAATAGGGTGCAATTTGTAAGAGGAATGATTATGCAAGAACAAATTATCAAAAATGGAGGGTGAAACACAATTGGTAACCTGAGCCTAAGTGTCGTCTTTTAACATTTTGATGATGTGCTTGGCAAGAATGTCTTTTATCTCTCTATGCCTTGGAATCGGTTGTGAAACTTTTGTTTTGGGATTATGATACCAGTTGTGCCTACCACCATGCCTGATGAGCACACAACCTGTTTCTTCCAATTTCTTTATCAAATCCCTTCTTTTCACGATATTTCCAGCACCGCAACTTTGCGAACGCATGGAATAGCGCCGCTGGTCAATTCATAATATATGTCTTTTAAATTTTCTTTTAGCTCCTCAATTGTTTCGCCCTGTGTCATATAATCTGGATATTCCTCCAGATATCCAATCCACATATTATCTTCTTGCCAGTATATAAATTTTTTTGTTACCATCATCCTATTCTCTTTATTGGCTAACGTTCTTCTTTATGCTATTGTAATAGTTATTCAAATTATATATTAAAAGGGATATTTCGTCAAGAGAAATGTGACCAAAGTCTCTATGCCGCGATTTCAGACTCGAAGTCTGTTTGGTTTGTTAAACGGTCAGTTGAGCATATAATTTTGTTGTATGGCTATCGAGAGTGAAAAACTAACTCCTGCGATGAAGCAGTTTCACCAGTTCAAACGAAGATATCCGGACTGCATCCTGTTTTTTCGCATGGGCGATTTTTACGAGACCTTTTACGAGGATGCCGAAATCTGCTCGCGGGTCTGCGGACTGGCTCTGACCAGCCGAAGCAAAGGCGACAATCCCATCCCACTGGCCGGTGTGCCATATCACGCTGTTGAAGGATACCTTAAAAAGATGCTGCAGGCCGGCTACAAAGTCGCCGTCTGTGAGCAGGTCGAGGACCCTAAAACCGCGAAGGGCCTTGTCAAGCGTGACATTGTGCGAATTGTCACCCCCGGCACGCTCACCGATGACATCCTTCTGAATGCTAAAGAGGATAATTTCCTCTGCGCAGTGACACTGGGCGCAAAGCAAGAAGCTGCGATAAGCTGGGTCGATATTTCGACGGGCCACTTCTTCGTTCAGGAGCTTGCCGAAAAAAATGTGCTTGATGAGCTGCTGCGGCTCAGCCCAGCCGAGTGTTTAATTGCCGACAGGCGCGGCGAGCTATTCGAAGCCGAGACCAGAAAACTTGCCAAAGACGTCGCCGAGCTTACCAAAGCTGCTGTGACGGAACGGCCTGCCTGGTATTTCGACCCCTACCAGGCAAGGCAACGCCTGCTGAAACATTTCGGAACGGCGACCCTCGAAGGCTTCGGCATTGGCGACGACGAGGACGGCCTGATTTCTCCATCCGGTGCGATTATCGAATACCTCAACGAAACTCAAAAAACAACAATCGGCCACATTCAGAGTCTGAAAAAAATCAATCGTCAAAAATTCTTACAAATCGACCCAGCCAGCTTGCGGAGTCTGGAAATCCTGCGAACCATTCGCACCGAAAGCAAAAAAGGCTCGCTGTTAGATTGTCTCGACCAGACAATAACTGGTATGGGCGGCAGAATGATAAGGGCCTGGCTGTGTATGCCGCTCTGCGAGCTTGGAGCTATCGAGCTACGTCAGGACGCCATCGAAGAATTAAAAGATAGTGACGCTAAGTTAACCGACATTCGCAAATTGCTCTCGAACATATCCGACACTGAAAGAATCGCAGCCCGCATAAGCACATTCAGAGCAACTCCCAGAGACCTGGTAGCCCTCGCAGCGACACTTCGGCAGATACCGATGCTGCGCCAAATCCTGCAGCAGTTCAGCGCCGACCTGCTTAGGCGGTTAGCCAGCCAATGCGACAGTATGGACGAATTAGCCGACCTGCTTGAGGCTGCAATCGAGCCGGATCCGCCGTCGCATCTTCGCGATGGCGGCGTAATACGGACCGGCTTTTCGCAAGAGCTGGACCGCCTGCGCTCAATCTCCAGAGACGGCCAAAGCTGGCTGCGCCAATATCAAAAAGAGCAGATCGAGCGAACCGGCATCGGCAATCTTAAAATCGGCTACAACAAGGTCTTCGGCTATTACATTGAAGTCACTCACTCATCAGCAGGTAAGGTTCCCGCTGACTATGTCCGCAAGCAGACGATTAAAAATGCAGAGCGCTATATCACAGACGAGCTAAAAGAATACGAAACTCAGGCCTTAAGTGCCGATGAAAAGGCCCTTGAATTAGAGCAGCAATTATTTGATCAGATTCGCCGACAGGCTGCTCAGTATATCGGTCGACTGCAGGCCCTTGCCGATACCATTGCCCAGTGCGACTGCCTTGCAGCGCTGGCATATTTAGCCAAACGGCGAAACTATATCCGCCCCAAGCTGACCGATGGCGGCGAGCTTATCATACGCGACGGCAAACATCCTGTCTTATCTGAAACGCTCGGCCCAGAGTTTGTGCCTAACGACGTCGAACTCGGCAGCGATGCTGGTGACATCATTGTCATTACAGGCCCAAATATGTCCGGCAAGAGCACCTATATAAGACAAAATGCCCTGCTGGTCCTGATGGCACAGACCGGCTCTTTTATTCCCGCTTCGCAGGCCACCATCGGCTTAGTCGATAGAATCTTTACTCGCGTCGGCGCTTCCGATGAGCTGGTTCGCGGCCAATCGACCTTTATGGTCGAAATGACCGAAACTGCAAATATTATCAACAACGCTACTAAAAAGTCCCTCGTCATTCTTGACGAGGTCGGACGCGGCACCAGCACTTACGATGGGCTGGCCCTGGCCTGGGCTATTACCGAGCATATCGCAAACAACATAAAGTGTCGAACGCTTTTCGCTACGCATTACCACGAACTCACAGAGCTTGCCGAGCTGTTTGCGAATGTGAAGAATTGCAACGTTGCTGTCCGCGAATGGATGGACGAGGTAGTCTTTTTGCACAAGATTCTGCCCGGCGGAACAGACAAAAGCTACGGCATCCATGTTGCCAAATTGGCTGGCGTGCCGAAATCGATTGTCAAGCGAAGTGCCGAAATATTGCAAGAGCTTGAAAGTGCCTTTGCCAAAGAAGCAACCGGTGGCCAACTTGCAAGGCATAAAACAAAAAAAATGAATGAAGAAATGCTCTTTGTGGAAAAACATAAATCCGTCTTAGAGAAACTGGCCTCAACCGATATCAACAATCTCACGCCTATCGAAGCAATCAATCTGCTCGAGGAGATAAGAAAAGAAATCAATGCCCAAAAATTGTAAACCGTAAATTCTTGATATATAATATCTTGTAGAGAATAGAGTATGTTGTCATTTCGAGCGAGCCAAATGCGAGCCGAGAAATCTGTTGTTAATAGATTTCTCCGCTTCGTCCCGATTTAACGGGACTTCGGTCGAAATGACTTACGGTCTCTTCTGCAAGGCTAACTTATGATAAGCGATGAAATATTACTTAAGGTCAAGGAGCGGCTGGTTGATGGTTTCCATCTTGAGAAGATCATCCTTTTCGGTTCGCAGGCAAGGGGTACAGCCGACGAGCGCAGCGACGTTGATATTTTGGTTGTATGTTCGTTTGCATGTAAACGCCGACATTTAATGCTCGAAATGGACAGGGCCTTGAATGGATTAAAATTAGCAAGAGATATAGTGATTTTGACGCCAGAGGAATTTGACCGGGATAGGTACATACCAGGCACAATCGCCAGACCCGCATGGTTGGAAGGAAAATTAATTTATGAAATCTCCGACTGAAGAAATTTTCCACAAAGTCGAACCTGCGGTAGAACCGCAGGCTAAATATTTAGCCCCACGTTTCACGTGGGGTATTTGCACCCTTGGCCTCAAGTTATCAAATTAAGAAAGGTAGATACCATGAAAACTTCCAAAAAGCTAATAGTGATAAGTTTCTGCGGGCTTCTGCTGCTGCAAAGCTCCTGCTCGCAGGTCGAAATCACCGGCAGACAACAATTCAATATCGTTCCCGACTCCCTCATCAATTCCATGTCTTTTCAGTCGTACAGAGAGTTCCTCTCCCAGCAAAAGCTAAGCAGAAACGCAGAGCAGACCCAAATGGTGAGAAGCGTCGGCAGCCGAATCCGAGCTGCGGTCGAGCGATACTGCGAGCAGACCCTATGCACCGAGAAACTTCAGGATTATCAGTGGGAATTTAACCTGGTGGAAGACCCCAACGTCAACGCCTGGTGTATGCCGGGCGGAAAGGTTGTGGTCTATACCGGCATGATGCCGATTGCGCAGAATGAAGCTGGCCTTGCTGTCGTGATGGGCCACGAAATCGCGCACGCATTCGCCAGGCACGGCTCAGAAAGGATGACGCAGGGACTTTTGGTAGATTTTGGCGGCATGGCACTATCAAGAGCTATAGAAACCAAACCTACACAGACACAGGAGCTTTTTATGCAGTCCTACGGCATCGGAACGCAGTTGGGCTTTTTGCGTCCTTATAGCAGGCTGCACGAGAACGAGGCCGACCGGCTGGGCCTAATCTTTATGGCTATGGCCGGCTACGACCCGCATGAGGCCGTCGCTTTCTGGCAGAGGATGTCGGCGGCACAGAAAGGGCCGAGGCTGCCGCAGTTTTTAAGCACGCATCCAGCCGACCAGTCTCGAATCCAGAACATCCAAGACCTTATCCCCGAAGCCATGCAATACTACAGTGAGCAATAAAGAGAAAGACCAAAATGCAGTATGATGTTTTTATCTGCCATGCATCAGAAGATAAAAAGGAGTTCGTGAAACCCCTTGCTGATGTTCTTGTCGCGCAAAATCTGAAAGTATGGTATGATGAATTTGAATTAACGTTGGGCGATAGTCTCCGCGAGAAGATAGACTATGGGCTTGCAAATTCCACGTATGGGGTGGTTGTCTTGAGCGAAGCATTCTTTGCGAAGAAGTGGACAAAAGAAGAACTGGATGGACTTGTTGCCCGGCAAACCTCAGAGGGGAAAAAAGTCATTCTTCCTGTCTGGCACAAGGTAGGGTACGAGGACGTCAAAAAGTTTTCACCTATTCTTGCTGGTAAATTGGCGGCTAAAAGCGAAGATGGTCTTGAAGCCGTTGTGGCCCAAGTCATTGCTGTGGTTAAGGCCGAACCACCAAAACAATCAAGGTCTGTATTCCAAACAGGCGATAAAGAGAGTCTTCGAGGAACATGTCTCGAATTGATTCGCAACGGCGATCTTATTGGCTGGCGAGACCTTGTTGACAAGCGTACAAATGAAATAATCGACAAACTACTTGCTTGGAAACAAACAGGAGAAAAAGCACTTTCGCAACTTCAGCATGGTCTGCTGCCAAATTGGCAACCATGGAAAGATTCTGTCCTTGAAGCAGTTAAAATCTCTATACCGGGTTTGATTCCAGTACTTACTGCTATTCGTGCAGGCAAAGAAAACTACTGGCGAGAATCCACAAGTTTCCTTCTCCGTTTAGTCCTACTATATAGAGATATGGGTGGAGGTATTACTCACGTCCTGAGAATTGGCGACACCATTCTTTACATTGCCGGGTCAATAGGCATGGCTTTGGCGGCGAGAACAAAGCAACTAAATTTCGTGGAGCTGTGGGCAGGTTTGACTGTCCCAGAGATAGAGGGTTACGGCGAAACTATATGGTGCCAAACGCATGAGATTAACTACTGGCAAACTGGAGTCACTGGTCACAACGATGATCCATATGGTTTTGTTATTGGAATTCTTGAACTTGATGATATAGAACCATTTTTTAATAACGGCCAAATTTTCAAGCAATTCTTATTCTCAGGAAATCTACTTCATTCTATGGTTGAATTTAAACATAAAGCATCTCAAGCAGACTATGAAGAGAAACTAAAGCATCAATTTTGGAGCCCCAATGTGATGCCTATATGGTGCCTAATGGAACCTGATGATTTCAGAAAAGAAACGTGGAGGATATTCGGATCTTCAACAGCAGTAATAAACTTTGCTTACCCTGGAATTATCAGTGAAGATAAGTTCTGGCCTTTGTGGCAGGCTTGGAAGAAAAGGTGTGTGCAATTTATGTCTGATGGCGGAAGATACCATCGTCATTTGCACAACATATATTCTCTCAACCTCCCAGGTGAACCACCAATTCAAACTTGATTTACCAAATCCCATCCCAAGGCCCGGCCAGTTCAATTGATTATTGATAACTGATTAGATAAGAACCCTGCCATAAATGGCAGGGCTAAACGTCGTTTTTTCTCTGTGTACTCTGTGGCTTCATAATTTTAAACGTATCAGTTGCCTTTGTGGTCAATTTGTAATAAATTAAATCCGTGAAATCTGTGGCAAAATACAAGGAATCTTAATTATGGCTAAAATTACCAAGCTCGATGATATCGTATCGCTATGTAAGCGGCGGGGCTTTATCTTTCAGTCCAGCGAAATCTACGGCGGCCTGGCAAGCTGCTACGACTACGGCCCGCTCGGCGTCGAATTAAAAAACAACGTCAAGGCAGCCTGGTGGAAAAATGTCGTCCAGATACGAGACGATGTGGTCGGCCTGGACTGCAGTATTCTAATGCACCCTTTGGTCTGGAAGGCCTCCGGCCATACCGACCAGTTCGCCGACCTTGTCGCCGAGTGCAAAAAGTGCAACGTAAGAACTCGCGTTGACCACCTCAAAGAAAAACTCGCCGAGGCGACAGAAGAGCATACCGAGCACATTTCGATCGAGGCCGCTATGGCCAAGGCGCAGGACTTAAGCAACAAAGTATGTCCCAACTGCGGCACCGTCGGCCAATTTACCGAGCCAATGCCGTTTAAGCTGATGTTCGAGACTCAGATGGGTGCCAACGTGGACGACTCAATGACACTGTATATTCGGCCGGAAACGGCTCAGGGTATTTTTGCCAACTTCAGAAACGTCCTCGACACTGCGAGAGTAAAAATCCCTTTCGGAATCGCACAGATAGGAAAGAGTTTTCGCAACGAAGTAACCACAAAGGCATTCATTTTTCGCACCCGCGAGTTTGAGCAGGCTGAGCTGGAATTTTTCTGTGAGCCGGGCACCGATGAAAAGTGGTACGAGCACTGGAAAGAGCTGCGGTTCAACTGGTATATTAATTTAGGCATAAAAAAAGAGAACCTGCGCTTCCGTGACCACGAACCGGATGAGCTTGCCCACTATGCCAAGGCCTGCGTTGACGTGGAATATAGATTTCCCTTCGGCAGCGGCGACTGGCAGGAGCTGGAAGGCATCGCTAATCGCACCGACTTCGACCTCAGGCAGCATCAACGCGGAATGAGAACCGTCAATAAATGGTTCGAAAACGACCGGATTCTGACAAACATCGAACTGGCTGAAGAAGCCGAAGATTACCAGTCCGGCCCGCTCTCTTACTTCGATGACCAGAAGAAAATTCGATACATCCCCTACGTAATTGAGCCAAGTGCAGGCATCGATAGGAGCACCCTTGCTTTTTTGGTCGATGCCTACGATGAAGAAGAGGTTCGTGGCGAAACAAGGAACCTGCTGAGGTTTCATCCCGCACTGGCACCTATAAAGGTCGGCGTCTTTCCGCTTGTTAAAAGAGATGGTATGCCGGAGGTGGCACAGAATATCTATAATGACCTGAAAAAGTATTTCAATTGCTTTTATGATGAAAAAGGTGCGATTGGAAGGCGTTACCGAAGGCAGGATGAAGCCGGCACTCCATTCTGTATCACTGTAGATGGCCAAACATTGCAGGATAAGACCGTCACCATCCGCGAGCGGGATTCGATGGAGCAGGTAAGAGTCTCAACCGACCAACTGCTCAATCATTTGAGGGTAAAATTAGAGGTTTGAAAGATGAAAAGTGAACGAGAAGTTATTAAGTATTGGTTAACAGCCTCAAAAGAGGATTTTGATAGCGCAGAAATCCTTTACCAAAACAAGAAATATCACCATGCTCTATTTTTTTGTCACCTAAGCATTGAAAAGATACTAAAGGCTATAATTGTTAAGTCAACAAAAGCTGCACCGCCTTTTATCCACGACTTGGTTCGCCTAGCAGAAAGAGCAGCACTGCCCCTTAGTGAACTACAAAAGAATGAGCTTGCGGAAATAACCACATTTAATGTTGAAGCACGATATAATGACTATAAAATGAGTTTCCGCAAAAAAGCCAAAAAACAATTTTCTCTAAAATACCTCAAAAAGACCAAGGAGATGCTACAATGGCTAAACAAACACGTATAAAAAAATCCGAAACTGAGAAAATTTATAAATTCGTTCGACTCCTTAAACAACAAGGGATCAGCGTATCAAAAGTAATAATTTTTGGTTCCTATGCCAAAGGTAATGCGAATCCCGATAGTGATATTGATATTGCTATAGTTTCATCTCAATTCGGACAAGATATTGTTGAGGAAATGATGCTGCTACGTAAGATAGCTCTAAAGGTCGATTCACATATTGAACCAGTGCCACTTTCCCCTGATGACCTGAACGACAATTTCAGCACATTAGCTCAGGAAATTAGACAATACGGAGTAGATGTTGGGACAACAGGAGTACCTAAGTATTGATATTAATGGCTGAAGAAAAACAAGAAAAGAAAAAATCTGGAATTATCAGGCGTATTCTAAAATGGATTGGCCTGGCGGTGCTTTCTCTTTTATTGATTTTGGCTATTTTTTTCCAAGCCCCGTGGAAGGTTATAACACTCTTCGCTATTATTCTTGCTGCTTGCACTATTCTGCCCAAGCATTTAAGAAAATGGTTCTGGCTTTCAGCCGCTGCTGTCGTGGTTGTCCTGATTATCTGGGTCTTCTTGCCCGATGATGACGAAGGCTGGCGGCCATATACATTCGACGAAGAATTAGCTGCTCTTGAGGCCAAATACGCAATCCCAGACGGTGAAAACGTCGCGATAAGCTATAACCAATTATTAGAAGATTATAACGAAGCCGCATTTAAGCCCTATTTTCGGGATCCTAATGTTGAATACCTCACCAGATCTAAGCCCTGGTTAAGCAATGACTATCCACAAGTCGCTGAGTGGCTTAGGAGTCATGAGAACACAATAGCAAAATTGATAGAGGCCTCAAAATTTGAAAAATGCAGATTTCCCATAGTTGCTGACGTTGCAGCTTATGCTCAGCATATCGAGATTTTCGCTCCTATGCGTCGTTGTGCATTTTTGCTCATTTGCGCTTCTAATAACGACCTCGCCGAAGGCCGATTTGACCAATCCATCGAAAAGAACCTTGCTGTGCTTCAAATGGCAAAACACATTTGCCAGCAACCAATAATGATTGATATGTTGGTCAGAATTGCTATCGAAGAACTTGCAATCAAACAGTTTAATAGATTCATTGTTACCGGCGATGCCACTGAAGAACACCTCAACGTTATTGAAAAAGCCGTTGCAGAGATTAAACACGAGTGGTGCTATGACTGGCCAAGAATTCTCGAGGGCGAAAAGTTATTGACGAAGAGTTTGTTCGGTATGTTTTACGAGGTAAATTCGAAAGGCAAAGTGAGACTAAATCGTGATCCAACAGCAGCGATAAGGGCTCAATTTCCACAGGAAATTTCTCCGCTAACTTATTGGCAGAAAAAACTTTTAAAAGCAAGTGCCATATTGGGTTGGTTCTTTATGCCCTCCACGCCGCAAAAAGCTGCTAAGATTATTGACGACAGCTTTAAGAAATACTATGCAATGGCTGAGCCTGACTTTGACTGGGATAAAGAACCAAGTGAGTTTCGACCACGTCGCAAGGTTAATTATCGAACCTTGGTTGAGTTGCTTACAAATTGCCCGGGTTCACGCTATTACAGGATTCACGAGATATATTTAAGAGACCTCGCTTACCGGAGAGGCTCGCGACTTTTGGTGGCAATAAAACAATATCATATTCAACATGGCGTCTGGCCGGATAATCTTGATGCAATAAAATCCCTTGCACCAGCTGATGCTTTTATAGACCCGGTCAACGGAAAGAAATTTACATACGAAAATTATGGCGAGCATTTCTCATTATACGCAGAAGCAATAAATATCTGGCCAAAGTAAAATGAAACAAACTACAATCGACAATTTAAGAAAATCCGAAGGCCAGCAAGTTACCCTCGCTGGCTGGCTGTATCAGTCACGCTCGAGCGGTAAGATTCAATTCCTTATTATCCGTGATGGCACCGGTCTTTGTCAATGTGTTGTTGAAAAAGGAAACGTCCCCGAAAAGCTCTTTGAGCAACTAAAGCATCTCGGCCAGGAATCTTCACTAACCGTAACCGGCACTGTCTGCGCTGATGAAAGAAGCGTCGGCGGTTATGAACTGGCCGTGACTGATGCTCAAATCATTTCATCGGCTGAGGATTATCCCATCACGCCAAAATCGCACGGCGTCGATTTCCTGCTCAAGCATCGCCATCTGCACCTTCGCTCCCAGCGCCAGTGGTGCATCGGCAAAATCCGCCACACCGTTATTGACGCCATCCGCAGATTCTTCAACGACAACGGCTTCACGTTAATCGACACTCCCATCTTTACACCAATAATCAGCGAGGACCAGCAGTCGCTTTTCGAGGTTGATTACTTCGGGAGTCCCTTGCACTTAACTCAGACCGGCCAATTGTATCTCGAATCGGCGGCAATGAGCTTCGGCAAGGTCTATTGCTTCGGGCCGACCTTCAGAGCCGAGAAAAGCAAAACCCGCAGACATCTAACGGAATTCTGGATGGTCGAGCCGGAGGTGGCCTTTATCGACCTCGATAGCCTTCTCGAATTAGCCGAAAACTTCGTTACATTCATAGCTGCTGAAGTCCTACAGAACAACAGAAATCAACTCGAAACTTTAGGAGCCGACATACAAGCCCTGCAAAAAATCAAGCCGCCATTTTATAGATTGACTTACACCGAAGCCGTGGAGATTCTCAAAGGGCCAAAAACCGGAGATTTTCTCGCCGAGCAATTAAAAGACCTGAACAATCAAAAGCAGCAAATAGAAAACAGAATTGCTACTCTTGAAGAAGAGCAGAAAGGACAGATAAAGGAGTGGAAGCGTGACAAAAACGCAGCCGAGCTGATCGAGCTTCGTAGTGAACTGGATGAAATAAATACAAAAATTGAAAATAATCCCAAACATGCTAAGCTTGCTGCTGAATTTCAATGGGGCAAAGACCTGGGCGGCTCAGATGAAACCATTATTTCACAGATGAACGACAAGCCCGTTTTTGTCACGCACTATCCCAAACAGGCCAAGGCCTTTTATATGAAAACCGACAGGGACAACGAAAATGTTGTTTTGAATTTCGATTTGCTTGC
>Ga0315312_1001036_pt1 | contig 24320 bp, 22 predicted proteins | sample TDP7_MG_FD_203629 | JGI IMG/M metagenome (GOLD analysis project Ga0315312, IMG submission 203629) | Freshwater sediment microbial communities from Lake Towuti, South Sulawesi, Indonesia - TDP7 | ecosystem: Environmental > Aquatic > Freshwater > Lake > Sediment | place: Indonesia: South Sulawesi... | reverse complement strand
CTTTTCCATATCGAGTGTTCATGCGCAGCAGCCAGACCTAACCGTAATCGGGATCGGAGTGTCACCACCTTCTCCTAGAGCTGATCAAGCAATCCTCTTCTATGCAGCCATACGTAACCAAGGCGATGCTGCAGCGAACAATTTCTACATCACTATCTTCGTAGACTACGCTCAAATCACCGGAGGGCCCTATTCCTTTAACGCCGGGGAGACTGAACAGCTGTACACACAGCGGTTTACTATGTCCGAAGGCTATCATCAGGTAGTATGGATCGTCGATTCGACAAACGTTGTGGCCGAGTCAAATGAGAATAACAACCAAGCCTCCACAACCTTTTACGTCGCGCCAGCTCTTCCGAAAACCTACCTCTTCACAATCCATGTATCCGGATTTCCCCCAACAGTTTCTACAAACGTCAAGGTTGACGGAACGCCTAGCGGAGCTCTTAAAGGAGGAGAAACTCAGACGTTCAAGTTCGCTATAGGCTCATCTCACACGATCTCTGTCGACGAATACGTCGCGGGAACCGAAGGTACGCGATACTACTGCTCTTCGAACACGTGGTCTTTCTCATCCGAGGGTTCTTACACTTTCGATTACATTGCGCAGCACTACTTGAGTGTCGCTGTCAACCCTAGTGAATTGGCGACATTAAGTGGCGAGGGCTGGTATGATGAAGGAGCAAGCGTAACCACCGGTACGGCGACGCCTGTCATCCCGAGCGGGGGTGACACACAGTATGTCTTCAAGACTTGGCTAGTTGACGGAACGCCTAAGCTGGGAAACCCAGTAACCATAGTTATGGATGCTCCGCATACGGTTATAGCAGAGTATAAGACACAGTACAAGTTGACAGTGAACTCGCAGTATGGGACCACTAGTGGGTCAGGCTGGTATGATGCTGGAAGCACAGTTGAATTCTCAGTGACCTCAAGCGTTCCAGAAAGCGGGATAATGGGAAGTCTCGGTGTAAATAATGTCTTTAGGAGTTGGACAGGAGACTCCTCAGCGACGACGCCTGAAGCAACTATTCTCATGAGCTCACCGAAGACTGTTACCGCTCTCTGGACGAAGGATTACACTCAGTTCTACACTCTTATTGGAGCGGTAGCCGGAATCGTTATTGCACTGATAGTCGTCCTAATCGTAGTCTTAAGAAGAAAGCCGAAAGCTCCTCCTGCAACCTATCAAGCTCCCTCCGCTCCTCCACCTCCCACCCAACCTCCTGAAAAAGCAGCTGCCAGATACTGCATGCACTGTGGAGCGGAACTCACTCCAGACGCGACTCACTGTCGTAAATGCGGGCAAGAACAAACTCTATAACTCGCTAGAGCCATACGGGGCACTAGCACAATACCGGTCGGACTTGCATTGTCTGAGCAACCCGTATGCCCCCGTTGCGGAACCGCGCTGAAACCTGCATACGGAGAATGGTGGTGTGAAATGTGTGGAGTGTTCCCTCATCTCTCGCGTCATAGAGGGGGCGTAGACGGGTTCTTCGATGAGCTTGGTCAAGAGATTGATAAGGGAATACGAGCTGTTACACAGAACTCGTCTGCGCCGAAATGCTCGACTTGTGGGAACGTTCTTCAATGGATACAGCAGTATCAAAGATGGTACTGCCAGAAATGTCAGAAGTACGCATGATTCAAGTATGGTGAGTGAGATGCCTTATTGTTTCAGATGTGGAAAAGAGGTAGAGCCCAATGCCACATTCTGCTGGAACTGTGGGATACAACTCAAACCTGTAATAGCTCCAGCGCCTCTGATTCAAGTTCCACGCATCGGCGTTCGGCCATCAGGCATCACAATCCTTGCGGTCTTGTATTGGCTTAGTGCCATTGTAGCAATCCTCGGAGGGTTGGCGTACGTTGCAGGGATAATGTTTTTTTGTTCCGCTGCCATTCCTCGCGCTCTTTTGGATTGTGGGCGCAGTTCTTATAGCAATTGGCATTCTGGACATCATAATCGGTTGGGGCCTCTGGTCACTAAGGAAGTGGGCTAGAACCGTCGCAATCGTACTGGCGGTCATAGGATTGATAAGCTTCCCAATAGGCACGATAATCAGCATAATCACACTATGGTACTTGTTCAAACCTGAAATCAAAACATGGTTTGCCTAGCGCTCGATTCAATCGGATATATATATGCCTAACATACAATGTTCTAAACAAGTCAAAATTTGGAGTTGAAAACGCTTGGATCTAAGCCAAATCGTGGGAAACTCTTACGAGTATGCGAAGAAACTCTTCAGCGACTTGGGCAGACTTGCGATACTAGTGGTTTTAGACATCATACCGATAGTAAACCTGATCGTGCTGGGATACATGACTCGGGTCGTCAAGGAAACGCCTATCTCTCTTGAACCTCCGCCTCTAAGGGACTACGGCGACATGTTCATTCAGGGCTTGAAAGTGGCGATTGCAGTTTTTCTATACATGCTGATTCCAATGATTTTGATAATGGTAGGAGTCGGCGCATTCATCTTCGGTGCAGTCGGAATGGAGATGTTCTTTCCAGCCTTTGGTGCAATGGGTATCGGACTATTGGTCGTCGGCATAATATTGGCCTTTGGTATCGCGATAATCATGGCTATGGCAATCGTTCATATGGTGAAGAACAACAGCTTCGGGAAAGCGTTTGCAGTCGGCGAAATCTTGGGAATAGTCGGCAAGATCGGCTGGGGCAAGTACATCTTCTGGCTTATCATAATGTTCATAATCGCGGTTGTGGTCGGGGCTATCGGTAGCATTCCTCTCATCGGCTGGTTAATATCATTGATTATAGCGCCCATTTTTTCAGTGTTCTTCGGAAGATCTGCCGCATTAATCTATAGCGAAGCAGTTCCACCTGTGGGTGTTCCGCCAGCTCCACCTGCGCCGCCGGCGTACATTCCTCCTCCACCTCCCACAATCGGGGTTCCAGCTGTCAGATTCTGTGTTCACTGTGGTGCACAGATAGCTGCTGAAGCGGTCTTCTGCCCGAAATGCGGCGGAAGACAATAACTCCTCCTTTTTTTGACCATCAGCATGACTGGATAGAGGTCATACTCTTTTAGATCACGCTATAGTGGTAGAGTCCGCCTCTCGGCTTATATGCGCCTTCTATCGCTATCTTTTCACCGCACTTTGGACATATGTTCCCTTCTTTTAATCGCCATCTGGTGATGTCAAAACCCATTCTCTCCACGACCAATTCATTGCATTTCGGGCAGACTGTGTTCTCGCATCTATGGCCCGGAACATTTCCAGCGTAGACGTAGTTCAGGCCCTCCTTTCTGGCTGTTTCGCAAGCTTCTTCGATCGTCTTGATCGGCGTTGAAGGGACATCTGTCAGCTGATAGTCAGGGTGAAATCTCAAGAGATGGAGAGGGACATCCCTTCCCAGATTGTCTCTTATCCAAGCTGCCAGCTTCCTTATCGAATCCATCGATTCTCCATACTTCGAAACGATAAGGTTCGTAACCTCGATGTGAATGTCCTCCTCTCTCATTTTTCTTAGGCATTCATAGATCGGATCAACCGACGGGACGAGGCAGACTTCTCTGTAGAATTTCGGGTCTCCTCCTCCTTTGAAGTCGACTGTTGCCGCATCCAAGTATGGTGCAATAGTCTCCACAGCTTGAGGTGTCATGTAGCCGTTCGTCACGAAGGTATTGAAAAGTCCATGTTGATGAGCTAGTTTCGCGGTATCATAAGCGTACTCAAAGAATATTGTCGGCTCTGTGTAAGTATAGGAGATTCCTTGGCAGTCATACTCCTCAGCTAGCGCTACTACCTTCTCAGGAGGAAGATCTTGACCCGTAATATCCTTCTCTTGGCTTATCGCCCAGTTGTCGCAGAATCTACATCTAAAATCGCATCCAACGGTAGCGATAGACAATACAAGGGAGCCGGGACGAAAATGCGCAAGTGGTTTCTTCTCAATAGGGTCGACTATCGCAGAGCACGCCTTTCCGTATACTAACGAAATCAGTTTTCCATCGAGGTTTCTTCTGACTCTACAAAATCCAACAGATCCTTCAGGGATGACGCAACGCCTCCCGCAAAGCTCGCATCTCACCCTGTTTTCAGACAATCTCTCGTAAAGCATAGCTTCTCTATCTTTCAACTACTCTATCCCTCAACTAGCCAGCGTGAGTTCGCAGTATGAGATTGAAGAATCGTAGAGATAATTCTATTGGAGTGCAAATTAACATGCAACTTTTCGAACATATTAAATTGAAGACTACTATACCTGTAAACGGAAGGGGATTCGAATTGCCGCTAATAGTGGCCGGTCCCACATCCGCCGATTTGGCTCGAAGTCTTGCTTCGGAATTGAAAGCTGAAGTAGTTCCTGTTGAGTCCAGGACATTTCCGGACGGAGAATCCTACCTAAGATTTGAGCGCGACCTGGGAGGAGAAGAAGTTATCATCGTACAGTCCTCGTTTCCCGCTCAAAACAGAAGCTTGATCGAACTCTTCCTTATGCTCGACTCAGCCAAGGACCTTGGCGCTGAGCGAGCAGTAGCGGTCGTCCCGTATTTTGCCTACGCCCGTCAAGACAAGAGATTCCGCTCCGGCGAGGGGATAAGCGTAAAGACGATTGTGAAGCTGATTGAAGCTTCAGGCGCAGATGCATTCCTAACAGTCGACGTACATAAGCCTGACATCATGAAATTCTTTCATATACCTGCGATAAACTCGACGGCTATGCCATCGATCGGCAAATATCTTGCAGGCTTGGGTCTGAAGAAACCACATGTCATTGCCCCAGACGAAGGCGCAACCTATCTAGCTGAGTCTGTAGCGAGGGTTCTCAAAGCCGACCACTCCTTCTTCCGAAAGCATCGTGATAAAGCATCGGGAGTTCCTACGACAGAACTTAGAGAGATAGATATCAAGGATCGGGATGCGGTCATAGTAGACGACATAATTTCCACAGGAGGAACCGTGGTCAATGTGGTCAAGATGCTTAAGGAAGAAGGCGTGAACGACATTTATGTAGCCTGTACGCATCCATTGTTGCTTGGCGAAGCCAAGCTTAGAATCCTCTTGGCTGGGGTGAAGAAGATATTAGGAACGGACTCTGTTGCAAGTGAGGTGTCAGAAGTTCCGATCGCCCCAGTCCTAGCCGAGAGTTTGAGGAAACTCGTGTGAAAGAGAATCTTTTCTTTGTAGTCTCAGGCGAGCACCAGACCCTTCCCTCGTCAGAGGTAAAAGCCGTTCTCGAAGCAGAAGGAATGAGCTACAGGGTGAGAAAGCAATCATTCAAATTGTTGAGTCTAGAAGCTCCGGTGGAAGCTTTGCAGGAGGTCAATTCCAGAAGTTCAATGTGTGAGGCATGCGGAATAGAACTTTTCGAGTGCGGAGGCGATCTGAAAGAGATCCTGAGCAAGATCGATGAAACGGAGTTCTCTGAAGTCATAGGAGGGAATCAAGGCTTTGCTGTGAGAATCAAGAGAGCCGCAGGAACCTCTAGAGATCTACGGCGCGACGTTCTTGAAAGGAAAATCGGCGAAGCAGTATTGAGGGCGACGGGAAATACCGTCGTGAACTTGACGGAACCTGATAGGATTTTCTTAGGCATATTGAGTGACGAACGTTTCGTTTTCGGAATAATGACTCATGCGAGGCAGCGTGGTTCTATCGCTGCGAGGAGGCCGAGACGAAGACCCATTTTCCACCCCGCGACCATGCCTCCTAAGTTGGCTAGATGCATGGTGAACCTCGCTAGGCCAAAGCGTAGTCAACTTTTGCTCGATCCATTTTGCGGCATAGGTGGAATACTGATTGAAGCTGGACTCGTGGGATGTCGAGTCATCGGATGCGATATCAAGCTAGAGATGGTGAAAGGTTGCTTGAGAAACCTAGAGTTCTTCAAAATCTCTTCAGTGGAGGTGGCAAGAGCAGACGCGAGAAATCTCCCGTTTGGTCCCGTGAATTGCATAGTTACAGATCCACCTTATGGAAAGAGCGCTTCGACACTTGGTTTGACGACTTCAGATCTGTTAAAGAGTTTCCTTCATACCGTTGGAGACCACCTTTTGAAAAATGGGTTTCTCTCCTTGGCATCTCCCAAAACAGTGGGAGTGAGTGGAATTGGGAGAGACGCTGGTCTCGAGCTGGTCGAGAAGCACTACGTTTATGTTCATAGAAGTCTGACTCGTGAGATAGCTGTCTTCAAAAAGAGATAGACGAACGCGGTGTTAGGTCAGTTGCAAGTAGTATTTCTAGGATCTGGCGGTACAATGCCGACAAAAGGCCGGAATCTTCCGAGCGTCATCGTAAGACGTGAGAACGAGGTGCTCATGTTCGACTGTGGCGAAGGTACTCAGAAGCAAATGGTTCTCTCCAGAATTGGATTCAACAAGAAAATGAAGATTTTCATCACCCATATGCATGGGGACCATGTGCTGGGATTGCCGGGAATGCTCCAATCGATGTCGCTACTCGGCCGTAGCAAAGGACTCAATATCTATGGGCCTCAGGGAATAAGAGACTATGTCGAGTCAGTTAATAGGACTGTGCGATTTCAACTAGTCTTCCCACTAACGATACTTGAAGTAGGCCGTGGCACAGTGCTAGATGAGCCGTACTACGAAATCAAAGCTGCTAGAGCAAATCACGTGATTCCGTGTTTGAGTTACGGTGTGGTTGAAAAAACGAAACCTGGAAGATTCAACCCGAAGAAAGCCCAGACCCTTGGAGTTCCTAAGGGCCCCTTATGGAAGAAGCTTCAACTTGGTCAAGACGTGAAGGTTGGAAGTAGAATTGTGAAATCCAGTGATGTTGTAGGTTCGCCGAGACCGGGGGTGAAGCTAGTTTATGCTGTGGATACTAGACCTTGCTCAGCGGTTAGAAGACTTGCAGCAAATGCCGACCTACTAATTCATGACGGGTCTTTCGACGACTCTATGAGAGATAAGGCAAAGGAGTATGGCCATTCTACGGCATCCGAAGCCGCAAACTTGGCCAGACAAGCAAAGGTGAAGCAGCTCGCATTGACGCACATAAGCGCCATGTACAATAACCCGAGTGTTCTGCTGCGTCAAGCTAGGAAGATCCATAAGAGGACCGTGATAGCATCAGATCTTATGGCGATAGAGGTTAAAACGTCAAACTGACAGTTTCCTGAGTTTGGTGAGACTCTCGTCTACTTTTTCAATCGACTCTATAACTACTAAACCGTCGTAGCTTAGTCTCGAAAGCCTAGACGCTATCCTTTGCCAGTCCACAGTTCCATATCCAATGGCGTTATGCTCATCAGAACGACCATAATTGTCGTGGGCGTGAATATAGACAATCCTATGCCCCCATCTATCGAGGAACTCGATCACTTGATTCGACGTGTTAGCATGCCCGATATCAAAAACCATGTCTGGCGCTTCACCTCGAAAATCACTGTAGAATCTATCGAAATCACTTGCAGTCTTCATAAGGGAAGAAAAAGGGTCAGGCATATTCTCTACAACAACTCTAGTTCCAAGATCGTAACCTTTCCTTGACAGAATCTCAATTGCCTCTAGATTATATGTCCAATCTTTGCCCGGGTGAACGTAGCTCAACGCAGTACGCGCTCCTGGATGGCATATCCAAAACTTGGCTTCTAAGAGACTCGCGTATTCGATCGATTTGAGTAAACGTTTCAGAAGAAACTTCCTCAAACCTGTATTGAACGTTGCAATGTTCATGTCAGCCATTGGGCAGTGAACAGCAAAATTCAATCCGAGAGATCTCCGCTGTTCGTTCAAACGCCGCACTCTTCGCTTATCCAGCCTAAGGGTATCTTCATCGATCAACTCCCAAGTACTCACATCAAATTTCTTGATTGAATCGATGACGGTCTCGAAAGGCTTTCCGATCAAGAATAGGGAGGAGACGCCTATTTTCAATACTCAGCCCACTGCGACGCTTCTTGGAGCAAGCCATTCGATCAAACCGATCGGATCCTTACATCTGATTCTGACGGTAATAGGTCCAAGTGGGGTTTCGGCGTTCGGCATCGAAAAGGAGATGTGACGTACAAAAGCGACTTGCTTATTCAGATCGAAGGTGATCATGTTGTTTGAGATGCCTGACATAAGAACTGATCTAGCGGCGTCTCGTATTCGATCTTGTCTAAGCAGACTCTGCAGTGGGATTAGCGCTTGTTTCCCATGTTCTCTTGCTCTTAGTATTCTCACTTCTTCAGTCTGGCTTTCAAGAGTCATCGAACTCGTTGGAAAAACCGTCTTAATAGCCTTCTCGACTCTTTCGGGGTCTTCCGTTGGATGTATGAAGGCTTCAGCCTCTATCTCTATGTCATTCATTCCGAGCGCATCTCTTTGAGAAGCTTGTTGACACTGTACTTGAATTCTTGGGTGCTGCCCTCATTTACTATCATCCTGTCAGCAGTAGCGATGAGCCTGCCGATCCCGACATCAATTTCTCTTTGGTCCCTTATGATGAATTCGTTCCAATTTTTCGGGTCATCACTTCTGCCTCTTGACTTCAAACGACTGAATCGCGTCGGATCTGACGCATGAATGGCCAACATTCGAACATCGTAATGTCTCTTAAGCTCGTCTATCTCCTCAATATTCCTCGCGCCTTCGACCACTACAACATTCGAGTCTTGAGCTTGAATCCGAGGAATCAGCCTGCACGCGACAATAGCACGACCTTCCTCTTCTCGTATCTTCAACATAAGCGTTCCAATATTCTCTGGAGTGGGCGGAAGCCCTCTCCTCTTGGCCTCTTCTCTGATGACATCTCCGCACACTAGAACCGGGTATCCTAGGTCGCGGGCGACTCTTGATGCCATGGCCTTCCCTGACCCGGGCATGCCAACTATGACTATCACCTTCTTCCTGAGACTCAAGTGACCTCGTTACCCCACGATTTGGGCTTTCAATGCTCTGCTTACTTCAGTTACGCCGTGAAATGTTAAATTTACCACGCAACTGATATTTGTGTTGGTTGGTTCTGCAAGTGTCGGAGGATCGAATAAGAAGCTTCATAGCAGTCGAGCTGGGAGACGGAGACCTTCCAACTAAGATCACAAGTCTTCAGAGGACGTTGATCCAAACCGGTGCGGATCTTAAGATCGTTGAGCCTCAGAACATTCATCTAACACTAAGGTTTCTAGGCGAAATATCGACAGGTCTTGTGGAAAGCGTGTGCGAGGCGATGCGCCAGATCAAGTTTCAGCCATTCGATCTCGAGCTAGAAGGGCTTGGATGCTTTCCAGATTATCGTCGTCCAAACGTGGTATGGGTTGGAATAGCGAGAGGAGAAGTTGAGCTGCGCAGCATCTTTGATCAGCTAGAACCGAACTTAGGGAAGCTTGGTTTTCCTCCAGACAGAAAGGGCTTCAGCCCCCATTTAACGATAGCCAGAGTCAGGTCGGGGCGTAACAGGCAGAAGCTCGTTGAGGCCGTGGAGGCGCTGAAGGATCAGAGCCTTGGTTCGATAACTGTCTCTAGAGTCAAACTGAAGAAAAGCGTACTGACACCAAAGGGGCCGATCTACACTACGCTTTATGAGGTGACCCCATGAAGAAATTGGAGCGTGTCTGCAACAGCGTCCTCCGAAGAACTAGACCAAAAAGCCTTGAGAGAGAAAAGATTCTTGAACTCGCTGAAAGAATGAAATTGAGAGTTTCTAATGCTGTGAGTGAGGGCGGTCTCGACGCTGAAGTTAGAATTGATGGATCGGTTGCGAAGGACACTTGGCTCAGCGGCGAAGCCGATATAGACATCTTCATGAGGGTTTCCCTAGCTCTCACTAGGGATGAACTCGAAACAACCTGCCTTCGAATTGTGAGGAAAGCGCTCAAGGGACACAGAATCATAGAAAGATATGCAGAACACCCATACGTGGAAGCATGGGTTGAGGGAACTAGAGTCAATGTTGTCCCTTGTTATCGCGTAGAAAAAGGGAACTGGAAGAGCGCGACCGACAGAACACCATTTCATACCGAATACATGAAGAGTCACCTCGACGAAAACCTGAGAGATGAAACGAGACTTCTCAAGAAGTTTATGAAGGGAATAGGCATCTACGGCGCTGAAATCAAGGTTGGCGGTTTCAGTGGCATGCTCTGTGAAACGCTATCGCTTTTCTACGGGACCTTCAGGAATACGGTGACACAAGCTTCAGACTGGAGAAGAGGTGAAACGATAGACGTTGAGAGATACTATGAAGGAAGACGAGAAGAGATTGAACAACTTTTCGATAACCCACTTGTGGTCATAGATCCTGTTGATCGCGGCAGAAATGCAGCTGCCGCAGTTAGCGGCAGGAGAATGTGGGAATTCGTCGCTGCATCTCGAGCATTCGTTCAGAAACCTAGCTTGAGATTCTTCTATCCCACTGCACCCAAGCCGTTGAGCGTTGGACAATTGAGGTCGACAATGACAAGGAGAGGTTCAGTCCTACTCTTGATTCAAATAGGAAAGGTCGACGCTGTGGTCGATATTCTTTGGAGTCAACTCTACAAGACTGAGAGATCGTTGAGAAACCTTTTGCAGGAGAACGATTTTGAAGTATCAAGATCAGCTTCTTGGAGTGATGAAGAAAACGCCAATACTATTCTCTTCGAACTTACAGGTGCAACTCTAAGCCAGAGCAAGAGGCATCTGGGTCCACCTGTCTCGAGGCGCGAGGAGTCTGAGAGGTTTCTGGCGAAGCATTTGAAGAGAGAGGATACCGTTTCAGGACCATGGATCGAGGATGATAGGTGGGTTGTCGAGAAATTGAGGAGGAACCGTAGCGCTGAACTCTTGCTTGAGACGTCTCTGAGGTCTGGCGGCAGAGCTGTCGGCGTAGCCAGTCGAGTGGCAGAGAGTATTCGGCGTGGATTCAAGATTCTGCTCAATGAAGAGATAATAAGTCTATACAGATCAAACAGACAGTTCTCCAATTTTCTCTGCATCTTCTTGAGGGGAAGGCCCAGCTGGATTGATTCCTAGCATCATGATAACCCCAGAAGATTTCGTAAACCCAATTTATGGCAGAATTCTCTGTTACCCAAGATTTGACCCCGCTGAAGTCGAGAATAGGACCGCTGAACTGAAATCGATAGGGGTAAACGCTGTTGAGTTCGCGGGCCCCAAAAGGATAGAGAACCTCCCCGTTCTTGGCAAAGGATGTGTTAGCGTGGTCGTCATTGCGCATAATCCAGTAGGACGATACGCATTGAAGATACGTAGAACAGATTCAGATAGATCAAGTATGGAACATGAAGCTGAGATGCTGGGAATCGCGAATTCCGTCGGCGCGGGGCCGAAACTGCACGCCGCAAGCAAGAACTTTCTTCTCATGGATTACGTTGAAGGTATTCTGTTTCCAGCGTGGGTGGAAGCTCTGAAAGGGAAGGGAAAAAAGAGGTCGCTGCAGAGCGTTATCCTCAGCATTCTTGAGACCTGTTTCAAACTCGACAAAGTCGGATTGGACCATGGAGAATTGAGTAGGGCACCTAAACACATAATTGTCACAGCTGAAGGAAAGCCAATACTCGTAGATTTTGAAACTGCAAGCATCAACAGGAGACCTTCTAATTTGACTTCAATTTGCCAATACCTGTTCATCGGAAGCGAAGTGTCGAAACGCGTGAGAAAGATAATTGGAGAAATAGACGTCAGAATTCTCGTCAAAGCATTAAGAGAATACAAGCAAGAGATGTCAGAAGAACAATTCAAGAGAATTCTGCGAGCATCTGGACTGGGGATGATGGGGTCGGCGGGACTTTCGTGATTTCGCTTTCAATTCGAACCCGCGACCGCCAGCGATCTGGGCTTGTCTCCCCAGGCTGGTATCCTAGACCAAGCTAGACGACGACCCCGCATCGATTGCTCTCCTTATGCGGCGTTTGTTCTTTAATTTTGTGGGAGTCCAAACTTTCAATGAATGTTGTCAAGGATCCCTTGAACGCATATACATTTCTTTTCTTTGTCGGGGAACTTCTGAAATTGCACGGGCCAACATCTCGACGTACGTTGTGAAGAATGCAAATCGCTGGACTGCTTATACTGCGAACTTTTCCTCACGCCATCTTTCTCATCCTTGACGACGATTCTGCCGACACCTATACTAACTACCCGTCGATCCGCAAGGCTCTTAGGAACACGTAGGATTATGGAAGAGCCTTAACATCAACAAAAAAGAGAAATAGTGTACATCTACTTTAATTCTTCCAGTTTCGAGGTGACTAGTCTCGAAGAGAATAATTGTTACGGCTAAAGAGGTAAAGGGCACATGCCAAGCGGGAATCAAACCTGGGTCGAAATTCGTGATCGAAGGATCGAACCTTCTCTTGAAAGAATCCGACGTAGTTTGTCCTGTAGCATTTGCAAGCATCTACTATAGACTATACGCTCACGATAAAGGTGCAAAAGTCGGCCGCTTCATTCAATGCCCGGACAGCTATATTTGGGGCCCAGACGCGGGAAAGGGCTCGGTTCTTTTCCAGATCAATGTCGAGGAAAAGTGAACTCGGCTCCTAGCCAGCTTCCGCCTGAAAAACCCTTATACCTGTTAAATATGGAACCAACCTTCGAGGCGCATCCTGCCCTACAAACCCCGGCCAAAGTCACCATAATACGGCTGGGGCTGGCCGTTTTTGACGGTAAAAATAGCGTCATTTGATGTGGAATGGGACTGTGGTTATTAGGAGGTATAGGAGGAGGGTCAGGGCTATTGCGATGACTACGTTTCTCGCGGTCTTTGATCTGTGAGGTAGATAGATGGGCGCAGCGACTCCGCATGTATCGCAGAACTTCGCATCGCTTCGTAGTTCTCTTCCACATCTATAGCAGAACGGCATAGCGACAACCGCGCCCTATCCATCGACAACACTTCTATGTAGAAGCTTTGTTTGAGATATTCTTTCCTTTCCCGCAGTGCGAAGTATAGAAACGTACCTTCGAGCTATCAAATGTGCAAACCCCTCTTTTCTGCTATCAAGTACAAAAAACTTGATATAGGGACGACAAATGAGGGATGGGAACGCCCCTGCGTCGGGCGTAGAGACGGCATAGATTGAAGAAAATGATATTGATCGCCTTAGTCCTCCTTATTGCTTCTATCGGGGTCTATCTTTGCTTCTCAACGATACTCGAGCCTGCACCTTTTTCCATGCAGGTGATTCCTGAGCGCATAAAGGGAGAAGCCATTGCTGGGCAACGATGTGTTTTTCTAGTAGTTGTCGCTGACGACGGACATGGAAGGAGTGAAGGAAAGGCTGTCAGTATCTCTGCCACAGCCTCTGTCTCGTCGGTAACCGTCGAACCTCAAGCGATAGCTCCAAGACAAGTTGCGGAGGTGACCGTGATCCCTGACAAGACGAGCGTAGATAAGACACTCGCCGTAACTATCCGAGGAGAGCGAGACGGACTGGAGGACACAAAGACAGTCACCTTTAGCGTAATCGATGGAGAAGATGGTTTGGGTCCAGCGGCTACTGAGATGCGTGACAAGTTCATCTCATGGCTTGCAGCCAATCATGCCGAACTGGGCATTACAACTGAAACCAAGTGGATCGGGACTATCGTAACGCCTAGATGGTTGGTGGTGTCCCACTATCTCTTCTTCTCGAGTGATTGGGAAATGCATGTGTCTTGGCATGTTATGATACCGCCACATGATTGGGTGCGGATAGACCTTCGACATCGTTTTACTGAAGCTATTCCATCATATGCTTTCGAGATCTCTTCAGTTTCTGCAAATGGTGAGCCTCACGCTATCGATCCACCGGAATCAGTGTGGCGCTAACGACCAATCAAGTCCGATAGTAAGTCTCGGATAGACTTTGGCCCTATCACTGTTGGATAGAGAGACAGGAATAGGCGATTTAAGCGGACATTCTTGCATTACGTACGAACTTTTAGCGCTAAATCATCTCTCCGAATATGTACGCTTCAAGGCATCTATGTAGAAGGAGTAGTTGGCAAGAGGGATGTCTCTGGAGACCTCGTGGTCGATTCCGGGTATGTAGCCTCCATCTTTGATTAACCTTCGAACCTTTGATTCGACCTCTTTTTTGATGGCTTCTGGTCCTGCTATAACCGCTCTCTTGTCGATGTTCCCTATCATCCTCAGGCTTCTTCCATACTTCTCTCTCAGCGATATCGCATCCATTCCTGCGCTGACTTCCAAGGGGAAGATGCCGTTCACACCTGCCTCTAAGAGTGGGGGAATCAGGGGTTCGATGTTTCCGTCGCTGTCCACAATTATCACGTCGACTCCATTCCTCTTCAGCATAGTTGTCACCTTCTCGTATTGAGGCTGGAGGAACTCTCTGAAGAGTCTAGGCGAGATATGGGGGCCTTTCTTGTACGCCATATCCTCGAAGGAAGTAGCGAAATCTACTCTCACATGCTCCACAATTCTCTCCAACGTCGCAGTGACAAAGATCCCCCAGAAGTCCATTATCTCTTCAATTAAGCCGGGATCTCTAAAGAAGCTGATCAGGAACCTCTCAGCGCCCAATAGGGTCCTACCGGTGGCGAAGAACCCTGGAAATTCAGCTCGCAGCGGAAATTCTCGTTTGTTGTAGTAGTCGATCATGTCTTCCGTCAGGTTCAATGGAAATCTTCTAATGTCATCAGGATTGAACCTTGGTTTCATCTTCTCGAAGTCTCTTCCATCCTTGACAGGATGCTCGATGAACTGAGGCATCCCTGTAATCCTCCCCTTGACAAATTTCTTCTTGATCCCCGTTGCGTCCAACACTAGGCGGTACCTCTCATCCTCCTCTAGGACCTTTGGACCATACCTTGGAATAGGTCCGAAGTCGATCGGTATTGTACGAGCCCCGATGTCTACATGGCCTGAAAGCGAGAAGGATAAGGGAACTTCCATCTTCCATGGAGTAGGAGTCAAGCCAGGGTCGAAGCCGAAATAGGTTTCCAGATCTACGCCTACAGGCAAACCTTCCGCATACCACCTTTGAATCGTCTCAGGCCAGTAACCCAAGAACTCGCAGAGAGGAGGCCTATCTACTTTCTCGAAGCGCATAGTCCTCAAGAAGTGTTCTCTAACGTCCAATGGACGTACCTCTCCAATTTCTCAACATCTTTCTCTATCATTTAACTAGGAGCTAAATGAGAGCTTCTATCTCCAGTCGGAATAGTCAACCTATTACAGATCTAACTTTTGGTCATTTTTTCGATACACAGAGAGGGATAAGTCGGAATATGTGTTCGTCGGCAGTCTCTTTGAATCACTTTCAGTCTAGCCGCCTGTCTAGTGGAGCGTTGCCACTTTTCTCTTGTCCAAAAAAAGAGTAGGACGCGCAATCTTTTTATTTGAAAAATCACCAATCATATCTTCCGGAGCAACGTGCTCTAGGAAAATAGACAGAGGAATGGCAAAGAAGAAGAAGCCGAAGAAGGCCAAGTGAGCCTAATCAAGCTGGACTGAGAACACCAGTCGCAAATTCTCCCATTTTTCTTTTGCGAAGTGTATTTTCCAGACGGCTGTCAGTTAGTTTCCGGCGATGGGCATGAGCTCGCTTGATTCCTTGATCACAGTTACTCTTGCTTTGCTTCCGTAGTCGTCTAGCGCTCTATCGATGGCTTCTTGAGGTGTCTTCGCATGATCGAAACCCAACTTTAACGCGTCAGACTCTGGTATGCCTTCCGAGACTAGAATGCATTTGGCTTTTTCCCTGATGACTCGGCCGACGTGAGCCATGTGCGCTGCGGCCACGAGATCAGTTATCTCTTTTGTCTCGACTAGTTTTTCCAGTTCGTTAAAGGGCCTGTATCCGAACTGAAGGACTTGAGGATGCTGCTTCGAGACGCCTTCCCAGCATGGAGTTATTAGAATGATTGTGCCGCCAGGTTTGACTATGAGATCCGACGCATAGATCCCTTTTGCTGCTTGCCACATATCTATGTCTGCGGGATGTGAGTCAGCGATCACGACGTCAGCCTTTTCTGGGACGTTGACCTCCCAGACTTTTCTGGATTCCCGAACGCCCTTCTTGAAGGCTTTGATGAAATCTCCGGATACTACTTTTACAATGCGTCCCTCCCGATTGAGCACAGCGTTGATGATGAAGCTCAGTTTCGCTTTGGATGCAATCTCATTCATCTCTTCTCTGACAGGGTTCTGTTCTGTTCCCATGATCTTCCCTGACTCGTACAACGCGCTCGTCCAATGAGTATGCCCTGTGGTAATCTTTCCAGAGATTCCTGGCTGAACGATTTTTGCTCCACCCCCGTATCCTGCAACTCTGTGGGAGCAGATCATCCCTACACCTATCATGAAGTCGGCTTTGAGTGCTTTCTTATTGACGAAGATAGGCGTCCCTTTGGATGTCTTCCCAAGATCTTCCAGCGATTCATGGTCATCACATTCATGGTTGACAACTTCAATTCTCTCCGCGATCTCTTCGCCAAGCTTCTTGGACATCTCCTTCTCGGTCATCGGGCGGTGAGTGCCGAGAGCCATCATAGCTGTTATGTCTATGTCCTTCACTCCGCATCCATTCAATTCTTCCAGAATAGGAGGCAGAATCTGGTTGACAGGCGTAGGTCTAGTGTTGTCTTCGCTCAATATGACTACTTTTGATCCTTCCTTGACAAGGTTTGAAATTCGTTCTTCTCCAATTGGATTTCGAAGCGCTCGTTCGGTCTCAGCCGCGCCGTCAACTACCGCTTGAACTTGACGTGGCTCAACGATCGCGATCAGATTTCTTCTCGGCACTTCTATCTCAACGAATTTCGACCCAAAAGGCAGTTCCACCGCGACATTTTTCATCGCTCTCGCCTGCTCCTCATATGCTACTAATCAATAGATCCAGCCAATATGCCCGCAAGATGTTCTTATCTCTTCTCCGCATCAAACCTCGGCAGTAAGGGATACAACGCGTTCTGCCTATGTTTGAAGACCTCGTCGAAGCTCTTCATAACGTATTCTGTTAGCGTCATCTTTCTGTTTTTGGCAATATGCCCTAACGCTCTTTCAATCCCAGTTGCATATTGAATCGCTTTCTTCGGCCTTTCAACCACAGACTTCGGCAAGTTGATCATCTGAGCCAGTCTTCTAAGCACTCTCTTCCTCAAATCGTCTTGAGGGCCTACAATTTTGAGCTCGGTAGGTAGGGAAAGCGCATATTCTACTACGTTGAGATCCGCGAAAGGGAGACGTAAATCAATACGATGAGACACGGATACCTGCTCGTCTCTTTGATAATTGATCTGGTACGCTTCTCTTGAGCTTTCTACTATGGCTTTTTGAAGCGCACCGGCTCCGCCGCGATCGAGTATCGCTAGGAATCGACGGTATCCTCCGAAGATCTCATCGCATCCCTGACCAGCTAACATAACTTTGAATCCTTCTTTATGAGCCGTGGCGGCTGCGAAATACATCGGTATCGCTACAGCCAACTTCATCGGGTTCGCCTCCTCGATATGCCAGAGGACGGTTTTGACGGACTCTTCCACATTTGCTATGGTGAGTTGTTTCACTCGATGAGGCAGCCTTAACTCACTTCCGACTTCGATGGCGTGAGCCAGTTCAGGCTGATCTGGCAGACTTACTGTGAAGAGTTCAACCTCTAGTCCAGTTGACTTGGCGATTGAAGCAATCAGTCCGCTGTCGATGCCTCCTGAAAAGGCTATCGCAATTTGTTCTACGTCCTTCGTTAACTCAACTATAGTCTTCGTTAGAAGTCTCTTCAAATACTTTGCAGCAGATTCTAGGTCAACCTCAGCGACTTCAGGCTGTCTTATCGTTCTCGAATGTTGGAGTCTCCATCCTTTCCCAGTCAGGCTCATAACATATCCCGGTGGAAAGCTCTCGACTCTATGTAATCCGACTCCCCAGAGAGCCTTTCGTTCTGACGCCGCCGCGACGATCCTCTCGTTTTTTCCAAGATAGAGGGGCTTTTGGCCGACCGGATCTCTAGCCAAGATCATCTTCTCGCCTTGGAGTGAAGCGATAACGTATGCGCCTCTTCGGGTCCTTACGAAATCGGCGATTGCCTCAACATTCGTTTCTCGAAGTACTGATTTGATCAAGGCGGTGAGATATGGTTTCGCTCCGACCGGATGAACGGTGCCTTCCAATGCGATTATCTTGCGGCCGACCTTTAGCGGTTGCTGAATATCCCTTGGTAAGAGTTTCATCAGGTTATATCCAATAGCAAAGCTAGACCTCATGCCATGAGTGTTCAAGTCTTCGACTCTGTTTGAAAACCTTACCTGGTCGGGAGTCGCGATTCCGAACGCATCATCTCCTCTATGCACCAAGTTTTTCATCATTTCGAAGACAATATCCACGGCGTTGGAGTCCTTCCTGTCTATTGCAGCCGCAATCGCGCCCACGACTGGAACCTGCCGTCGAAAACCTTCAAGTGGTTTTATATTTTCGGTTTGGGATATCTGTTTTGCCGAAGGTGGTAGATTTGCCGATTCTGCCCATAGATACTGGTCGGTATGGAAGCGCAGAGATGAGAAGGATCTTTGAGGAGGAGAATAGGCTTCAGAAGATACTGAGCGTTGAGTCTGCTGTTGCGTATGCGCAGGCAATGGTCGGTGTAATCCCTAGAAATGCTGCTAAGGAGATTCGTAAGAAGGCGAGCGTCGAGTTCGTTAAACTTGAGCGGTGTAAACAGATTGACGCTGAGATTGGGCATGATCTGATGGCTATCGTTAGAGCCTTAACGGAGGTTTGCGAGGGCGACGCAGCAAGATATGTCCATTACGGGTTGACGAGCTACGATCTTGAGGATACCGCCACTTCTCTTCAATTCAAAGAAGCTTTGGAGATAGTGGAAAGAGATCTTGTGGAGCTTGAGGACGTGCTTCTTGGACTAGTTCAAGAGCATAGGGACACTGTGATGCCCGGAAGAACGCATGGGCAGCATATGGGAGTGATAACGCTTGGATTCAAGTTTGCAGTTTGGCTTAGAGAAATAGCTAGGCATCTAGCGAGGCTTGATGAGATTAGAGAAAGGGCATTAGTCGGAAAGATAATGGGTGCCGTGGGTACTGGAGCGGGGCTTGGAGAGAAAGCCATCAGAATCCAAGAGATCGCCTTGAGGAGAGTTGGTTTGAAGCCTGCTGACATTGTTACTCAGATAGTACAGAGAGACATACATGCGGAGGTCATCTCATTCCTCGCCTTGTTAGCTTCAAGCCTTGATAAATTCGCACTTGAGATCAGGAATCTCCAGAGAACAGAAATTCAAGAGCTTATGGAACCCTTCAGATCGGAGAAACAAGTCGGAAGCTCTGCTATGCCGGCCAAGAGAAACCCCGTATTGAGCGAGCGTATCTCCAGTTTGGCCAAGCTCATGAGATCTACGGTCGTCCCAGCTTTAGAGAACGTTCCTCTATGGCATGAGAGAGATTTGACTAATTCAGCGAATGAACGATTCATCTTTCCAATGTCCTTCATAATAATCGACGAAATGTTGAAAGGAATGAATCGCGTCCTCAAAGGATTGGATGTTTTTCCCGAGAATATGAAGAGGAATCTTGAGTTGACCAAAGGCTTAATCATGTCTGAAAGAGTGGTTAACAAACTTGTGGAAAAGGGTTTGGGGAGACAAGATGCGCACGAGCTTGTAAGGAAATGCTCTATGAGGGCCTTGCAGGAGAAGATGGATTTCAGGACCGCGCTGATCCGCGATCAAGAGATAGCCTCTAAACTGAGCATCAACGAGATCGACGAATGCTTGGACTATTCGACATATCTCGGAGTCACCCAGAGGCTCATTGATAACGCGCTGAAACTAACACGCGAGGAGAGAAAGCGTTAGGATTAGCGTCAGATGCGGGGTCTCCCCGTACATCTAGCTGGTCAGTCTCGTATAGATTCGTTCTATCTTTCGCGTAGAGCTCTCGTCTCCAGCCAAGTATGCGATATCTTCCTCATCGAAACCGAAATACTTTGACAGTCCCCCGGCAGCCTCGTAATCGTTTTCAAATATTATTCGCAAGTAGGGAAGATAGTACTTTACCGCGGATATCGAAGAGACGTGGCATCTCTTACCTATCTTCGCTCCTACTCTCGCTCGAATCCCTCTAATCATCCTGGTCCTCGACATCAACAATATCCTTTCTGGAAATCTCATAGGAACAGAGCTTGGCTCGGTTCTTTCTCGCGAGAGCGCAACTCCAGCAGTCATCAGATCGAAAACGTACGCGAGAAATTTCCAGATATTCTTTCTCTTCGCTATTCGCAAGTAAATGTCCGCTTTCGCCAGATACTTCATCGCATTGGCTCTGTCGACAGGATCTGTCAACTGGCGGGGAGCGTTTTCATAAATCCATTCAAAGAGCATTTCGTAATCGATATCCACAATATCGACTACTTTCTTTGCATACAAACAATTCCTGGCAGAGAACATCGTCTTCAAAGCTTCTTTTGTGTCCTCCTTGCGGTCTTTCCAAGCCAACCACGCGACATCATCGTAGGTCACCTTCTTTCTTCCTGAGGTTAATGCTTGGAGATCGTTTACGATCGATCGCATATCACCCTCATCCCTTTCAATGATGAATTCGATAGCTTTCTCGTCGATATGTATGCCCTCCTTTGCTGCTATTCTGTTCAAGTATGCTAGAGCGTCTCTTGCGCCCAGACGCTTGTATTCTACCAGCTGGCAAACGTCTCGCAAAGATCTAATCTTCGGATCCCAAGCGTTGTTGGCAGTGAGAATGACTGGGTAGTTTGTCTTCTCTATCGTCTCTACGATCGCGTCCACAGCGCCTGTATCTTCACGAAGGTTGATCCCGTCGATTTCGTCGAGAAGGACTATTCTCTTCTTTCCGAACAGCATGGCTTGACCTGTCGCCATGCCAGCGATTCTTCTTATGGCGTCTCCTGTCCTACTGTCGCTTGCATTTATCTCAATTAGATCGTATCCGTACTCATTTGCCAGAGCTTCTACTGAAACGGTCTTGCCAGTTCCAGGTGGTCCATGAAGCAGGAGAGCCTTCTTGCCTGGAACTTTCTTATCCCAAGATTTTACCCAGTTCAACATAGTTTTTACCGCATCTTGATTTCCAGCGATTTCGCTGAGTGTTCTAGGCCTGTGTTTTGTTGTCCACGGAAAGTACATGTATACGCTCACTACTGGTTGGCTCTCTCAGCAACAAGGGTCAATCTTGCAAGTAGAGCGCTTAGTTGGACTTCTTCATCTGCACCTTCAACGAGCCTATAGTCAACCTCTCCAATGGCGTCGGCGAGAGCTACCTTCTTCTTTTCAGGTATAGTCATTCTAAATATCTCTGAGTGTATCTGTTTCACTATGTCGGTTCCTGACAGTCCGTACTCGACCAGCATTAGCCTCAGTTTCTCTCTAGCTTTCAGGAAGTCTCCATTAAACGCGAGTTCCAGCATCTCTTTCACATCTTTTGGCTTGGCTCTGCCGATGACAAGGTATACGGACTCTTCGTTAACAGCCTTCTTAAGAGAAGCTGCTGCTTGAAGGGTGTTGATGGCTTTTCTCATGTCGCCCTCAGCGACTTCGATCACGGCTTTTATGCCGTCTTCTGTGAACTTCACGTTCTCTTTCTTCGCTATCTGGCGGAGATACTCTTTTACGTCATCTTCACTGAGTGGGGTGAAACGGAAGACTGCGCATCTGGACTGAATCGGTTCGATTATCTTCCCGCTATAGTTGCAGCATAAGATGAACCGGCATGTCTCAGTGTATCTTTCCATAGTTCTTCTAAGCGCATGTTGAGCATCGTCGGTCATGTTGTCCGCTTCGTCCAATACTAGGATTTTGAATGGGGCTCCGCTTATCGTGGCTATTCGAGCGAACTCCTTCACGGTTGTTCTTACGACGTCGATTCCTCTGGCATCGCTTGCGTTGAGCTCCATGAAGACATCCATGTATCTCTCTCCGAAAAGGTCGTGAGCTAGACATAAGGCCGCTGTCGTTTTTCCTGTTCCAGGCGGGCCGGCGAAGAGACAGTGCGGCATAGCTTTCGTTTCGACGAACTTTCTTAATCTGCCGACGATTTCGGTTTGATTCTTGATTTCATTGAGAGTTGAGGGTCTATACTTTTCAGCCCACATTGCTACTGCCAATTATCAAAGCCTCCGGCTTGATTCGCGAGTTGAGAGTATGTGACATATGAAGTTTGGAATTGAAGCTAAAAAGAGTTCCCTTACGCTGACCGCAACAGGAGGAAGAGAAAGTTATGGGAATAGGCCAAGTGTCTTGAACGCTTCAGCTACTCTTCCCACTCCTAACATATATGCTGCAGTTCTCATGTGAACATTGTGTTTCTTGTAAATCTCGAGGACTTCACTGAAGGCCTTGACCATCTTCTGCTCAAGCTTGCGGTTTACTTCTTCCTCACTCCAAGATTCCCGGCGTAGGTTCTGGGTCCACTCGAAGTAGCTTACTGTTACGCCCCCGGCGTTTGCCAGTATATCTGGCACAACGAAGACCCCCCTCTTATGAAGGATCTCGTCTGCTTCAGGCGTTGTTGGTCCATTGGCTCCTTCGCAGACTATCCTCGCCTTTACTCGAGGAGCGTTCTCCTTCGTTATGACGTTCTCGAGAGCAGCTGGGACGAGGATGTCGCATTCTATCTCCAAGAGGTCTTCATTTGTGATCTGCTTGCTGTTTCCAAACCCCAGAACGGTTCCAGTCTTCTCTTTATGTTTCGCGAGTGCGACAGGATCTATCCCTGTCGACTCGTATACTCCTCCTTTGGAGTCGCTGGCTGCGATGAGTTTGCAGCCCATTTGATGTAGTATCTTTGCTGCACCAACCCCGACGTTTCCGTAACCTTGTACCGCGACCGTCGCGCCATTCAAACCGATGCCTAGGCTCTTGGCTGCTTCTCTAGCGCATATGGCGACACCTCTTCCAGTAGCTTCAGCTCTACCCTCAGAACCTCCAACATGTACTGGTTTCCCAGTCACTACCTCAGGAACCAAATAGCCTTTGAATTGGCTGTATGTGTCCATGATCCAAGCCATTGTTTGGGCGTCTGTGTAGACATCGGGAGCAGGGACGTCCTTGTAGGGTCCTATATCGTCTGCCAGCATCGCTGTATATCTTCTTGTCAACCGCTCCAGTTCGCCTCTCGACATCTCTTTGGGGTTGCACATAACTCCACCTTTAGCGCCGCCGTAAGGAATATCGACGACAGCGCATTTCCAGGTCATCCACATCGCCAAGGCTTTGACTTCGTCCAAGTCAACGCTGGGGTGATATCTGATTCCGCCTTTGTATGGGCCTCTCGCTCTGAAGTGTTGCACCCTATAGCCCGTAAAGACTTTAACAGTTCCATCATCCATCTTTACAGGGACTGAAACGGTTATGACTCTCCTCGGATGCTTGAGAACATTGACAACATTAGGATCCAGTTTCAGTTTTTCACCCGCAATCTCCAACTGTTTTACCGCGATTTCAAATGGATTCAGTCTTCCCTCAGCCAAAATGAGTCACCTTTACGGCGATTTTTAAGATAGGAGGCTTAAGCTTATAACCTTTACATATGTAAAGAGCTCGAATCGGAAATCTTCAGGACCAGGCTAGAAGCCTTAAGAAAACAAGTTTCCCTACAGAACATATTCAGCAACGATGACAGTCGTGGTCTCCCGTATTCCAGAAATCTTGCGCAGGCACCTGAAGACAAAATCATTCAGAGCGTCCATGGACTCTACCTTTACCTTGACCAGTATATCGAACTCTCCATAAGTTAAATCAGTTTCACATACTGCACTATGCTTTGATACTTCTTGGCAGATCTCAGCCTCTTTGCCAGGCTCGACATTGACCATGATGAAGGCCGTTACCATTTGCATTCCCTTATATGAAGGTACGCCTTTCTATGACGAAAAAGTTCTGGGCGAGGTTCGTATTTATGCTTTTTCTCCTAACAGAGCAAAATGAAGGTCGGCGTGTCGTTAGGTTCGATTTCCGAGATACCTATCTATATCTCGTGCAGCTCTCTTGCCCGCACCCATCGCTTGAATTACCGTAGCCTCGCCCGGAACGATGTCCCCTCCAGCCCAAACTCCTTTCTTTGAAGTCCTGAAATTCTCGTCGACTATTATGTATCCTTCTTCATCTGTTTGGAGGCTGCTTGTCGTCTGGTGAATCAAAGGGTTTGGTCCTTGACCGATAGCGACAATTGCGGTGTCAACTTCTATAGTGAAGTTCGAGTCCTTGATTGGGATTGGTCTCCTCCTTCCGGATTCGTCCGGAGGACCTAACTGCATTCTTACGCATTCCATCTCCTGAACCCATCCTGTATCGCTCCCTAGAAATCTTACCGGATTCGTTAGCAGTCGGAATTCTATCCCTTCTTCCTTCGCGTTTTTCACTTCCTCCAGCCTAGCAGGTAGCTCAGTCTCTGAACGGCGATATACAA
>Ga0315312_1001035_pt1 | contig 24321 bp, 32 predicted proteins | sample TDP7_MG_FD_203629 | JGI IMG/M metagenome (GOLD analysis project Ga0315312, IMG submission 203629) | Freshwater sediment microbial communities from Lake Towuti, South Sulawesi, Indonesia - TDP7 | ecosystem: Environmental > Aquatic > Freshwater > Lake > Sediment | place: Indonesia: South Sulawesi... | reverse complement strand
CCGGTTGGTGCGCCTGCCTGAGTTTGGATTTGACTTCTCCAGAAGGCGCTGTAAGCCGGATTCGCCGAGGTCGAAGGGTTCGTGGCGTTTTCAGGGCTTGATCCGAAGTTCACTGCTAGGGCGGCTCCCTCTGATGTTGGAATATCGCTGTCGCCTGTTGCGGTTTTGCTTGGCGTCGCATAGGTGTTCGTCATCCCTGCTTTCAAGTAGACGTTGCCAGGCAGGGATCCTCCGCTCTTCCATAGTTTTCCGTTAGGACCTATCTGACCGTAGGTCCCGCTGAAATGCCCGAAGATATATTTGCCGTAGCTGTTTTCACCAATCGTGATTTTGTTGGCTTCCACGGTTGGGTCTAGGTTCGCTTGGTCCACGTTTCCCCAGTTGCAGTTTGACAAACCGTGGGTTCGAGTCTGTCCTGCACCGTTGTCCTCATCCCATTCAAATGTTGCTGCCAATTTTCTTCTTTCTCCTTTACCTTACGTGTCTTCCAGTCACTTTGAGCTGGCCTCTTCTAAGGCCGAACTTCTCATCTGGATTGAGACGCCAACTTATCTGAGCCTCCCAAGTTTCATCGGGCTTAAGGATTGATGGAGGCGTGTTCACAACCGTAGCGTTAAGCGGGAGAATTTCAGTTCCATCTGGCTGAATCTCAGGTTCAGCTGGTATGACTTCAACTTTCATGTCTAAGAGTTCTGCCGTGCCCTCGTTGTGAACGTAGATGGTATGCTGTTTCTCTGATCCTGCATCAAGTATGTCGAGGTAACCGCTGTGAGGGGTCATCAGCTCAGGGTCTGCATACAATTTGATGTCAGGGGGCATCTTACTTCTCACCTGTCAACCTCTTTCTCAAAACGCGGAGAAGATCCCTTTTTTCATGTCGAATATCCGCTTCCTCCGCCTGTTTCTTCTCCTTTTCAGCTCTAGTTTCTTCAACGGGCGGCGGGGTTAGAGACATCTCTTCAAAAGATTGAGGCGTGGACTGCGGTTGAGCTGCAGCCTGAGCTTGCTCAAGTTCTTTGACATCCCAGTTCATCAGCTCGTACGCTTTCTTGCGGTCGATTACTCCCATGCCTTCCGCATAGAGCTCCGCGACAATCTTTGCCCACTCCATCATGTCCTGCGTGCTGATGGGATTCCATTTGTGTTTGATGCGGACAGGCGGCTCTTGGTCCTGTGCTAGACTCAAATTCATTCGGACGAGAGGCTCATACCACTGAGCTTCGACGTCGCGTGCAAGCCAGCGTTGAATATCCGTGATCGGGCCATCTACAAGAGCTTGAAGCTCGGCGAAAGCCGTAGCCCTGTTCACCTGTTCTTCCCGGTTAAGCATGAAACGCGGGACTAGGAAATGGCCGATGATTTCGCGGTCGTGCTCCTTCTTGTCGTTGATCAACATATCTAGGTTGGGTTTGAGATCGACGATCTGAATGCTCCAACGATTGCTTGTCGCCACATGTTTGCCAGGCTTCAGTTGTTTGATGTGTTGCTCTATGGCTGTTGCGACTTGCTGATCATCTAAACCTTCGTCGTCCAGGATGTGGATGCCGATTCCAGCCCAAAGTGTGTAGGCAGCTTCCTTCATGTCTTCACGGATAATCTTCTGTCGAGTTTGAATCGCCTCTATGATCGGCTCGATATCACTTAAGCCGATTCTATCTAGGTCAAGAGCATTATTCGCAAAGTAGAGGATCTCGCGCGGCTGGTAGGGTCCTTCCGAAACATCCAGCTTGTCATATGTGTAGCCTGTTAACTGCCAGTTCTCGTCGATATCAGCCTTTATTCCAGTTGAGTCGAGAGGAATAAGCTGATTCGGCTCTCCGCTTTTGTTCAAGACGATTTCGAACGCAGAGTGCCCATAGATCTTAGCTTTGATAACCGCGACACGAAGCGCTTGATCGAGTCCGACGTTCCGGTTGATCTTGTCGACGAAGGCTTTCACTTCTTGATATGGTTCTAGGTACTTCTCAAGCTCCTCAGCCTTCACGTCTCCAGTCGGCTCTAGGACCGTTTCGAAGCCTTTGTTCGTCGACCAGAAAGCCAGTGTGTTTATGCATGTTCGGACGAGCGAGTCGCGGCGGTATTCGCGGTAGTATTTGTTCATGCCGCTGTAGGATTCCTGTTCGGCTACGGACTCCCATGGCACATACTTCGTCTTCGCGGCTGCTCTAGTCTTAGTGAAGGCTACGTACTGCTTCGGCGTCATTCGGATAACGAGCTGGCGAGTATCATAGGGATTTCGTGCAGCTGAACTTGTAATTATTACACCGGGCCTTCTGCCGAGAGATCTAGCCAGATCCTCCTCGAGACTATAGGGTCCGGATTGAGAGCGTGTAGTTGGCAGCGGTCTCATTCCCGTTTTCTTCTTCTTTTTCGCGCTCAAATCTAAAACGTCCTAGTAGTCGGTAAAGGTCTAGGAGGCTTCACACCTCGAGTAGCATAAACAGCTAGGGCGAGAGCCCAAAGCCTGTCGTCATGCGTTCCATCCGGGTGACTGAACTGGATTTGACCAGACTTCATCAGCTCATAGCGTTCAACAGTGATCTCAGTCAGCAGATCCACATCATAGGGATAGTAGAGCTTCCCGCCTTGCATGACTGTTCTCATGTAGCCGAGAACTTCCTGCTTCCTAGGCAGACTCAGCATAACGCCTTCAACATCGACCTTCACAACTTTCGTCAAGTCTTCAACAAAATATTCAGCGCCGCCTTGATCGATGCAGATCTTATACACCATGTTCAGTTTCTCGCAGAGAATCCGGATCGCACCCATCACCGGGCCGCCGTAGTCGGTTCCAAGCTTAAACTGTTTTATGAACACAAGCTTCAGAATATCATCGTCTTTCCGGATAACGGCGATAACTGTGTGGTCGCGTTTCTTCCCAAGGTCCACGCCAATATAGAACTCTCCTGTCAAAAGAGATGATTGAACCTGCTGCAGTACGTTAGAGAGCAGGCTTTCCGGAATACGTTCAAGAACTCTGAGAATGTGTTTCGAAGCTAGATCTGACGTAAAGTAGCGATCTTCATTTTTCAAAACTCGTTGAATAGACTGCATCTAACCACTCGCACTGGTGAAGATCAGTTCTTCCGGAATGTACTCGAGGTCCACTCCGATGTTCTTCTCAGTGCCGATACATTTCGACGCTAGATCCAGCGGGAAGTACAGGTCTTCATCCTCAGCCCACTCGGCCTCCATTTCCCTCTGCCAGCGACTGGGTTCAGACACGGTCTCTCTTCTCTTACGCTCAACAAACTTAGGATCCACAGGACCCCTCGGCTTCTGAGCCTGACGCCACGAGACATGAGAACGAAATACCTCGCTAGGAGGAAATGCTTCGTCGTCCGTGAACATTCGGTAGAAGAGGTGATTCCGGGTCCAAGGGGTTGATTCGCCGATGAATATGCCGTTCGTCGTTGCCATTGTGTAGCTGATCGCGTCGTACATATCCATGTCGTCAGATGTGAAGTTCATCTCTGTCCAGCAGACCACGTGTAGCGTGTGGCCTCTAATCGTCTCAGGGTTATTCGGGAAAGCTTCGATGAGTGAGCCGTTCTTGAATCTGACGATAGTCTTCCGCTGAGGCCACTCATAGTATTGCCTGCTTATCCTCAAGAGTAGCCCGTTTATGCGTTGAATGTACAGTTTGCTCTGCCGTAAGGAAGGCCCTACAATACCGATCGCTACGCCAGGATGCTTGAGCGCATACCAGACCAATAGGAGAGCAATAAAGAAGCTCTTCCCACTTTGCCGAGTCCATCTCACTACGATCGTGAGATATGGCTTCATGAAGGCTTCGGCGAGCTTCCTTTGGTAATGAAATGCTTTCACTCGGAACCAGTCATGGGAGAACTCAACAGGGTCTTTAGGAATCTCCTTCAGTCTAAGCTTAAGTTGAGCTTTCTTAATCCTAGCTAGTTTGCGGATAATAGTGGAGTAGCTCACTTCGACGCAAGACCTTCCAATTCGACGATCAATTCTTCAGTGCGGATGTCCTTGGCCGCGCCCAGTAGGGTTCTAGCAAGTATAGCGAGAACTCTCATGATCTCAAGCTTAAGGGCTACGTCAGCGTTCGGGTCGGAGAGCATTCTATTGGCTCCCTCAAAAGCACTCTTCACCTTCGCGTAGACATCTTCCCTTTCCTTAGGGATAACCAGTGTTAAGGGCTGAAAGTTCAGTTTGAACTCTTCCATCCAAGTATCCTTCTAAGCTGAAGCCTTTTCTTCAACAAGTCAACTCTACGGATCAACTCAGTCTCTTTGGAGCCTTGCGGTGGAATCGGGAGAACTCCATCGTCAATACATTTCAGCATCATCCGCTCAACCGCTAAGTTCAGCCGCTTGTATCCGGAGCGGTCGCAGAGGAGCTTGAAGGCTTGGTAAACCTCAGGGTGGATGGAGATTGTATACTCTCTTCTTCCCAATGAAGACCGCCCCAAAAACCCGGGGAAAAAAATTTTTCTAAAACCTGGATTTTCTCTTCGCTTTGATCATCCTTTTGTATTGGCGTTCCAACTCCCGGCTTTCTTCACGTATCCTCTCATAGTTGACGTTGAAAGCGTCCCAGACAGCCTTCTGCTTCTTCAGACTCTCATGTTTCCCAAGTTCAAATAGAACGGTGCGCGATTCATTCAAGATCCGGCTTGAAGATTTTGGCGTAAGCCTTAACCTTCTGGGAGTCTTCCGAATATTCGTTTTCATTGAATCTAGCTGCTTCGTCATAGGTTATCTTCCATCTCCCAGTATAGGCGACTTCGACTGGAATGATCGGCGCAGGCCCTGGATGCACCGTTGTCTCAAGGAGCTGCCACTCCCCTTGGATCTCCATGATCGACCAAGCGTGAAGCCCCAACATCTTGCCGGTTCCTGATTCAAGCATGGCTCCGAGACAGACGTACGCGTTATGGCCTAGAACTCTGAGGAGCGAGGTGCAGAGGCATGCAGTATCGATGCATATGCCGTATCCAGCTCGAATCGTTTGTCCAGGTGTTAACCAGCCGTATTTGGTGTACTCGTCGAAGAGGTAGAGGCCGTTCCACCATTTGAAGAGCTTTATCCGCCGTTCGACAGCTGGTTTTCCCCGGAAATTTAAGGGATACTTGATCTGTTTGCAGATGTAGTCGAAGACTCCTTGAACAGAATCTTGACGCCATGCCTTGAGGGCGACAGCGATCCTAGCGAGTTCAGGGTTATCGACTTGAACGAAGTCTGTTACATAGCATTCTTCGCCTAGAAGGGCTGTAATGACCGTCGGGATCTTCTTGATCATCGATCTCAACTCTCGTTAGGATTCCAGCGTACTTCTTGAAGTCTGTAACTCCGATCAGTTTCGGCATGATCAGATATGCGGAGTAGACAACGGTGTTCGACTGCTTCACCTTGAAGTATAAAGGATGCGCTTGCAAGTCGTGGCGCATACATAGGATGTCGATGAAGTTCTTCTGGATCTGGAAGAGGTATTCTCCGAGCTTCCTGGTCACATGATAGCGGTCGTCTTCAGAGTATTTTGGGCCTAAATCGACGTAGAAGTCTTGGAGATAGTACTTCCGTAGGTCAGCGCTACTCCATGTTCGAAAGTTTAGGAGCATACCGTCGGTGAGTGCGACCGCTAGATTCTGCTTTGGTCGGTAGACATCGAAGAACTTTTGGATCTGAGGGCTTGGACACCCATAGGGATCGAAGTCCACGTAGGTTACCTGCACTCCCTCTAGATTCTTGAGGGTTCGGGGTAGATCGTCAAGGACGTCCATGTTATCTTGATTAAGGAGGATGGCTCGATCGCGGAATCGTTTCATGTTGAGTTTGAGAGTCTTGAAGAGGGCAGGGTCTTTCTCGACGCAGATGATTTTCCGGCAGTGAGGCGCGTAGAGCTGTGATAGCAAACCTTTCCCTGCGAATAGGTCTAGGACCAGCTTTTGGGGGAACATCTCATAGACTTGCATGCGTAGGGCGGCTTTGTCGGGGTCCAGTTCTCGTCCTCTAGCTATCCTGTATCGTGGTCCCTTGAACAACCGTTTTGGAAGGCCCCATCTGCATTCATTTGGATTTCTCTCCGAAGTAGAAGCCAAGTATCAGACCCTCCATCGGGCCGAAGATTGCTGCTACAGCTTGAAAGGCTTCGAGACCTCCGAGATAGAACGCGAGAGAAGAGATGGCTGCGAAAGCTCCTGTGAATCCGACTGCTAGGATTCCTCTCCAGTCCTCTTCCTCAAGCTCCTCTATTCCAACAGGCTTAATGACTGAGCTTCCGCAGGAGTCGCAGAACTTCGCTTGATCGTCTACAGCTCTACCGCATTCACATTTCAATTGTAATGTTCTTCCCAGCATCTCTCCCAGAAGTCCAGCATGACTTTACGTATCTCTGGAGCCTTCCCGTAGTAGTCTAGATACCATGCCATCCTCTTTCGATCCTTCTCATAGCATAGGCGTCGGAAAGCTGCGTAGTTCACTTCGACGAGCCTATTCGCTGTGATGTATGCAGGCTTGATGTAGGTCTTCTCCAGCATCTCGATCTGCCATGGAGGATATACGGCTCTCCAGTTGTCAGGCACAAGTATCCATGTAGGTTTGTCGATGAAGGTCCCGAAGAGCGGGCGCTCGTGCATGCGAATCCACTGGTGCTCGACGCCTTGAATGCCGATCAAAGGTACTGGGGATGCGGCCCACCTGCCTCTCCTTGCGGGCAACGCAGACCTTCTGATAGCCGGCTCGACTACGTTTGTCACTTCACTCAAGAGTTCAGCCTCCTGTGAGCTCCCGAATCTTCTTCAGCCTTGCGATGATCTCCTCAGCCTCTTCTCTACTCAACATATCGTCAGCTAGAGCATCAGCCATGTAGCTGAGAACGTCTCCAACGCCCTTCACTAAGGCCAAGACCTTCCTGTAGCTAGCATAGTATACGCTGCCTGCAAGTGCTGCCAAAACCATCGCCAATAAGGCGAGAAATACCTCTACATACAACATTTTCCACTCACTTCCTGTTACGCCGAGAAACGGCATAACTGCAAACAAAGTGTTGAAATGAGGATGGCTCGGGTTTCCTTGCGCCACTCTGTTCAGAAGTCTCTGTCTGAATCTGATGGTTACGATACTTGCTCTATAGTGAACGATCCGAATCCTCTCTTCCTTTCTGCCCCTAAGCCTATCCTCTCTCCGGAAACCCTTAGAACATCAAGAAATCTTTCCACTGAGATAACTGAGGTGGGAATCTTGAATGAAGCTTCCACCCAAGATCCCGGTGGGCAAGCTTCATGCCTCTTAAGACCTGCACCCCTAAGCCGAGCGATCACAGGTAGCGTGACTTGCAGAATCGATTTTCCTTGAGGGATATGCACCTCAGCGTCCTTGCAGAATACGTAGTTCTCCAAAGTATCAAGAAGATCGACCAATCGCGCCATCTCTCTGATGAGCCCTCTGAACTGCCCTCGAAGGATCACTATTCTATTATCGTCAGTTCTGTGGAGAACTTCATCAAACTCATCAGAGGGCTTGCCGTTGAGCCAGTAAGGCGCTGAGGCTATGTGCCCTCCAAGAAGCGGTTTTGTAAAGGTTAGTTTAACGCGGACTTCCTTATAGCTTCCATATTTCAGCCTCGTCGTCAATTTCATCCACTTCACTTTGACGTTGTTCATTACATAGTGTCTGAGTATGAAGAGACTCGAATAGAATGGAGGAGGAATGAATAGAGTGACTATGCAGTTATGGCTTCATTATCTTCCAAAATACTAGGATTATCCTTCGGTCGTCGCTTTTCCACTCTTTCGTGACCAGATTTCTGGTCTTGAGTAAGCTCATTATACGCTCAAGCTGGAACCAAGAGGTCTGTACCCGATGTTCCTCCTCGAGGATCGCTGCGATCTCGGGAGTTCTCATAGGACCGTATTCTCGTAAGATGTTGAGCACAAGTATTGAGAGCTCTGTCAGATGCCTCCATTGACGCATACTCATCTGGATTCCATCTGGTTAGGGTTGAGAGTGAATACGCGTATGTATCTGGATGTACGGAGAACCTCGCCTTGTACTACGTCGAGAAGATTCGATTCAGTCGTTGAGACGACTTCAGCTCTCTCTCGGTCTATGAAAGCTGAATTGAAGACATGTTTAAGCTCGTTGAGTTTAAGATCTCGAATACGTCTTCGACCTCTGAAGAATTCACGCCTATTCTTCACTGTTGAGAATCCTCCCCTTGATCGGGGCTCGGGATGAATCCGCTGGCATCACGCAAACGCTATGCGTCTACAGCGTTCCAAAGAGCGCTTCGTTTGGGAATAGCCCTTAAACTGCGTCTGCTAGATAATAATGCATAGAAAATATATGAAGAAGACTATTGAGAAATAATCAGGAATTACTGGAAAATATTGAAAGTCATTAAGAACAAATAGTTGTCTAACAAAGGCAACACGATTGTTTGTTCTCCGTCTCGGTCACGCTAATGATCGACTCGCCATACTCTTAACCAAAGGTGTTCTAAAGCGAAAGCAGGAGTCCGGCCAACGGGTTTACTTCGCAACTGAAGAATTCAAGAAGCAGCTTCTGAAAGCCGCCGTCAAAGCAGGCCGCCTCTACAGACAGACACGAGACCCTGAGCTTGAAGCCTTAATCAGGAAAGTGGAGGAGACGCTTTGACTGTCTGGGAGAACTGCGGCCTTGAAGAAGAAGAGTGCATTTGCAGCGAATTCGATCCCTTAGAAGATTCCTCCATCTGTTGTTTCTGCGAAGTCCCTTACGGCTCTTCCGAATGTTACAATTGCCCAGAGTACCCTGGACCGCTAAATGAGGAGGAACCTTCCGATGAAATGTGAGAACTGTGGTTTCGAGCTTCCAGCGTCGTATGGTCCCGGCTGCCGACTGCCCTGTCCAAGATGCGGCTATAAGCCTAGCTGCGAAGGATAATCTTGGCTAAGAGATTGCTTCAGGGGTTGCTCGCTTGAGCTACGCTTTTGGTATGAAGATGGTCAACCCCTTTTCCTTCAGGATTCCAAAATAGTTGGGCAATGATTCGCCTTCTTGAATGGACAGCGCAGTTAATTGACTGGCCATCAGCATAAGAACAATTAGCAGTGAAATCAGCATTTGCTTCGAATATAGAATCAGCAGAATAAGGAAGAGGACTGAAAGCGGAACTAGAATCCATTTTCTATTCGAATCCTCTTGGAACCACTCACTCAGAAATTCCAAGATTTTGTGAACAGTCTTTCCGGTTAACTTTGAAATGAATTCGCTAAAATCAGCAGGGGCGATTCCGCCAGCGTAGAAACCTATAATTGTCTTTTCGTCTCCGATCTTAGATTGAAGAAGTAGAGCGCTTGGAATCATGAAGCCGGTCCGACCTATCTTTATTCTCTTGAGTCCCGAGAACTCTTGATCTAGCTTTGATGTTTTTACGGGGCTCAAAGCATGCATAACTCGAGTCATATCTCCAGTCCTGTCAAATTCTATTCTTGGATGTGAATGAAAAGAAATTGGAACATAATATTCATTGTGAGAGCAATTTCTCTTCCAAACATTGAGAACATCCTTGATGAGGTGCGGTCGATAGAACGAGCTGTCAGGAGTGGGCGATAGATTCTTCAGAGCGACAACTTTCTTTACATCTAGAATTCTATGGTCTCGTTGAATTTTAGGCGTTGCTAGAAGAACGCCACCGACTTCAAATTCAGGATCGTATATTGCCCTGATTTGGTTAACTGCCTCCGCTGAAAAATGAATGAGGAGGGGGGTCTTCAACCTAACAACCTTTTCGCTCTCTTGAGTTATCTGTTCTTCGAAGAAGCCTGTAGAAGCAAGTTTTGCCGCCCAATCACTATACCGCATGTTGTTTCCTCCTCATACTGCCTACAGGCTCCGTCTCGTCAAAGATCATGAAACCTTCCACTTTTGGAACAGGCGAGCCTTCGCCTATGTGCATCAAGGTTTCCCGCATGTGGATCAAGCCTTGGAACGCTACAAGAAGTCTCGCTAAAAATTCTTTTGGAACCCAGACCAGACGCTGGCCTTCAACTGTCCTCTCACGGGCTTCCGGCGGCAGAAGCAGAACGAAGTAGCTGGCGCCGTTAAGCCTAGCCTTTAACGCTTTTGCGCTATCTATTGGGGTTTCCCATTTCCTCACAGCCTCCTCAACAAGTCTGTTTGCTTTCAGCCAGAGAAGGCTACCTCGAGTCACGACGGGAACCCGAGCAGCATAATGGCCATTTCGTCTCCAAACCTTGAATTCCTTCGCCTCACCATCCTGCCAGACAATCTTGTCCGCCTTCATTGGCAGGAAGCTGAAGAGGTATCTGCCGCCTAAGCCGCTTGGTAGTAATCTGCTGAAGTACATTACGACATTTAACCCCACATGTCGTATGCGTTTACGGCATATAAACCTTACGACACACCAGCGGATATGTCGTAATCATTCATGCAGGAGACATGATCTCCAACTCAGGCATACTAACGTTCTTGTGCATTTTCCTGAAATGCTCGGGATGTTCAGTGTGAATCGGAATCAACTCCTTTGGGTCAACAACCTGAACAATTTCCTGGATCTCCGGTCCGCTAGCGTGACCAGATGCATGAAAATGGTGTTTCTCAAGACGGAAGAAATCGATCCAGTTATTCAGTCGTCTCACGTCGATGATCTGTTCCTCATTGTGTGGCTCAGAGGAGGAGTGAATATAGACGCTACCCGAGCTTGGAGCGATGTCAATCAATTCGTTTATATCAAAAAAAGTAAAACAAACGATGACTTTTTCTTGATTGCCATGAATCCAGTCCGCCTTCACGGCATTGCTCATTTCCACGAAATCTCTTTCCCAACCATCGTAATCAGATTGCACGTATCGGCCCGTGTCTTTTCTCTCAACGTAAATGAGAATATTCTCGTCATCGATTCCGGGTATCACCTTTCCAATCTCAGGTATATTCCGCAATTCATTAAGCAGATAAGCGTGTCTTCTTGAAATCACGATCTTCCTATTGTTGCCCGACGCAACCTTGTAAAATGTCAGGAATCGATGAAGATCTTTATAGGCAAAATCTGCAACCACTAGCTGTTTGCATCGTGAAACTACATTATCGGCATTTTTTTCAACGTATTCTTCAGTCTGGTTTTCATTCTCGCGTATATTGGTTCCTTCACAAAGCATTAAGTCAACGTCTTCTTTTGCAAGTGCGTCTAAGAATTGCTTGGTAAGATGACCGCATACTCCACGAAGTCTCAAATCTCCCGTGTATACGAGGGTTTTCTCAGACGTATGGATGAGAAATGCCATTGCGCCAGGTACGGAATGATCGACGCTGAAAGGCTTTATTTCGATTGATCCTGTCTTAGTCGTTTTCTCAGATTCTAACTGTTTGAAAGTTCTTTGGATTGGAGGAACTTTCCGATCAAGCAAAGGTCGTTTCTTGAAGTTATAGACTTCTGTTTCTAACGATCTAGGTCTGGATTCCAATATTGCCTTGGCGTAGGCTTGGGTTATGTAGGAACATGAAACTGGAATTCTTTCATCTAGGAGAGCGATAAAGGCAGAATGATCTTGATGGATGTGAGAAAGGAATACTTCGTCGACAGACGGTTCTTCGTGCGGCTTCTTTCCAATTAGAAGTAGCAAATCGTCCCTGTAGATACCGTCCAAATAGGGAAGAAGTTTTAGTGTTAGGAGATCTTTCATTCCAGTTGATGAGTATCTTGGTTTGAGGTACTCTTCGAAATACAATCCGTGTTTCGAGAAGCTCATGCCAAAATCAAGAAGAATGCTCGTATCCTTGTCTGTAAGAAGAATTCGATTTCCGCCTATTTCGTTGACGCCACCGTAAAACTTCAGGTTCGTAGTATGGTTCTCCTTGGTGTTTTCAATTCTCTGGCTTCTATGACAAATACAGGCCGTTCTATTCAAATTCAATCTTTCCGTCAGTAGAAACTCTTGCCACTCGCCAATGGTACCTCTCTTTATCTACCGTTTCCTTTACTGATTTGTGAATTTCATTCAAGGCCGGCCTTGGAGGTTCTCTTGATAGGAAAACAATGCCGTCAAGGTCGTTCCTATTGTTCAATCCGTCAAAAACAACATAGTCAACAGGATGCAGTATCGCCTTAATGTCGTAGGGATCATATTTGAGTTTGGCAAACTCCGCGGATAGTGATTTTCGAACTATTCGAGGAACCTTTCTGCGACCACGTTCCGCGGCCTCATCCCGAAGTTTTTGTTCCTTTTCGTCAAATAGTTCTTCTCTCTTTTGCGCCAAGCTTAGTTTGGATTGATAAGTGTCTAGCCAAGTCCTAGGTGCCACGCCTCTATATTTCAAACGCAAATCGCTTAGCCTGACTAAATCGCCACAGTGTGGACAAATACATAAGATTCTTCTAAAAGATTGGAAGGCAGTCAATATTTCGTTCATTTACACCACCTTGAAACTTACGTCCTTGTCATTCACCGCGTCTCTGATCATTCTCTGATGTCGATTTAGCTGGCTGTTGCCTGTTTTGATTTCTAGGAAATCGATGGAGTCCACGTTTCCCCTAGTTACGCCGTTAAACACTATCATATCAATTGGCTCAAACAGCGGTCTGCAATCGCAAGTTGGAATCTTGAATTCCCTGTGGGAAGGAATGATCTTCTCAATAATTTTTCCGAAACCGACTTCAATTGCCTTTTTTTCTGCCCCAATGTCAGCATATATCTTTCTTTTCTTTAATGCATCTGCTTTCTCCTTCAACTCTTGGAGCAGCTCTAATCTTTTTTCTTCGGCGGCTGCTGGAAACTCGCCAAGTCCGTCAAAAAGAATCGCACTTGAAAGCTTGAATTCAGCACCACACGGGCATTCAGCATACAAGTTTGATGATTTGAGTTGTCTTATTAGCTGATCAACATTCACCTTTTCACACCATTCTAGACTTCGATCTTTGCATTATAATTATCTCCTTTTTACCCGCTAATAATCCTTAAGGATGACTGAGCAATTCATTTACTCGTAGATCTTCGTGTTGCTCACCATCGGAGTGTTCCCTGCTTGGTGGAGTATTATTTTGACATTGAGACGACTGGTTGTGACAAATTCAGACACAAGATAATTACCATCCAATACCAACGATTGAATGGATTTACAGGCCAGCCTTTCGGTGACCTAGCGATATTGAAGGAATGGGAGTCCTCCGAGAAAGATATCCTAGCCAAATTCATCCCTATTTTCATTGGTGAAAAGCCTTTTGACTTCATCCCAGTTGGCGATAATTTGTCATTCGATTTTGAATTCATGAGAGTGAAAAGCGAGAAGTATGGTCTGAGCAAATTGGAAATCGACTATTTGTACCATGATAAACCGACCATTGACCTGACGCCGATCTTAATCATGGTAAATAAGGGGAGTTTCAAAGGATATGACAGGGTCTGGAAGAGTGGCCTGGGAGCCAAAGGACTCAGGAACGAGTTAGTGCCTCAGTGGTATGAATCCAAACAATACGACAAGATAATCGAATACATTACTGCGGAACGCGATGCTTTTGCAAGTGTCTACATGATTTTGAAACGCGAAATGCCAAAGTTTACTGAGTTGATGAAGTAAGTGGCAGAATAGTAAAGAGGCAGAGGTTTGAACGTGATAGATCCGGGGCAAATTTGTATCTGGCTACTTCTTAGGCGCTTTCTCTTCTTGGAAACTATGTTCCTTCAGGCTGAAGGTCAACGTAGAGAAGGGATTCGAGGTTACCTCTGTCAATGACATCGCATATGCATTAACTCTGATCAAACAATCTTACGAAAGGACCCGCTGAGCTGTCGTAGATAAATAGTGATTTAGGATACTGACTACAAAGTATTCTGAGAGGCAGATCATGAAGAAAGACGAATCATGGATGGCGACTCGCGTCGCAAATTTCCTAAAACGTGGCTCGACTAGATGCTGCGACTTTGCTCAACCGAAATTTCGTTTTCAGAACGTGGAGTTTGATGTGATCGGTTACGATTCTGACAATAATACCTTCCACATAGTCGAATGTAAAAAGAGTACAAAAGCGGCAGGCATAGGGCACGCCTTTGGTCAGTTGCTTGCATACAAGTCAGTCTTGCATCAAACTGGTTATCAATTCCTAGAGGAATTCCTTAAGCGTACCAGCGTCAAGCTTACTCTCGATGACATAGTAGGTCCTGTCACTGAAGGAAAGCTTCGCGCAAAATTCTATGTAGGACTTGTTGAAGAGGCCTGCAAAAACGTCGATTTGTTGAGGGTAATAAAGGAAAGCCTACCAAATGTCGGTATAATCAGAGTAAAGGAAAATAACGGATGTCGAAACTACATCAAGATTAGGGGCGAAAAAGAATACGGACTTTGTCAAAGCAAGCCAGAGGACATTCCAATAAGACGAATTTATACTCACGGGCAATTTCTCCGCGTGGTCGAACGCAAACTTGAAAACAAGTTATCAGGAATCCGGTTCGTCGATTTCGCAACAAGGAAATTGGCGGACTACTATCAATTCAGGTTTAATCGTCCAAAGTTTCACTTCGAGGTACTATTACGGAAAAGAAAGCACATAGAACTTGGGCTTCATTTGGAGGGAAGTAAGCGAGACAACATCTCACTCTACGGCTACTTTAAGAAGAGAAGAAAGGAAATTCGCAGGAAGCTTGGAAAACGAGCGGAACTGGCTAGATGGGGCAGGAAACATCGTAGACGCATACATGAACACTGGCCGCGGACTGACCTTACTGAAGACCTCGCAGAGAAAGCGTCAGAGAAAATGGCTGACTACATCAAAGTTCTCCAACCCATGATAGAAGATTGGGAGAAAACCCGCTCGACACCCTGAGGACCTCAAAGCGAAACTAGAACCGCAAACAAGAGCAAAGTGGATCCCTTGATACAGACGGGCGTAATGCAATGAAGCGAGAAGAGTAGTGAGGGTTAAAGCATTATGTCCCTACGAATTTGTATTTGCTATCTCCTTTCATGATGAGCTTGGTTCACCAATTATCTGTTCAAGATTCTTTCTCTGTTTCCATTCCCAGTAGGCTTTTCTCTCGCTTGGGCTCATCTCTGTGGAGGGGAAGGGTTCAGCATGCTTAAAGTCTGGGCATGTGCTTGAGAGCAAGATTTGCTTCCAATGTTTGATACAGAATGGTGTGAATGATCGAGGATCGTTCACGGTTCGAAGGTACTCGCAGTCAGCACACCATCTACGCATAAGAAGCCATCTCATTCAACTCAACTTCCATAGGTTTCATTAGGTTGAGAGTCAATCGAAAGTAACCTCGATTTTCTGGGAAGGTACGTGGCGATTAAGATCAAAAGTGATAAGTTATCGGGCATCAAATCTGTAGTGTAGTGAGTTATTTTGGTGACGATCAGTCAGGCGATTAGAGAGGTAATGAACGAACTAAAGAGGATCGCGACATCAGACGAGGTCGTCAGGAAGATAGAAGAGAGATACCCGAAGAAATGGAAGAAGACGGCTATCAAAATTCACCTTTACGGGTGCAGCGTCAACAACGAGCCAGCTTTCACTCATCACAGATCGATGCCAAAATTCCTCTTCAGTCACGGAAAGGGGGGATACGAGCTATACAGCCCTGAAAGGCACGGCCAATTTCATCTGGGTCGCCTAGTTGGGGCGCGACCTGAGCGGGCGCCTTTCCCTGAAGCTGTTATGGAGGCTTCCGAAGAGGAGGCGGTGTCATTCGGTCTTGAGAGGGACCTAGAGGAGTATTTGTCTCGAAACCTCGGTCAGCTTGAGGATGGCCTGAAACTCTACTCGGCCGAAGGGATGAGTGGAAGACAATTCAACACTGAGATGGGAAAGATAGATCTCCTCGCCTTAGACAGGAACGGCAGTTTTGTGGTTATCGAGTTGAAAGCAGGCGTTGCAACCGAACGGGTCGTCGGGCAGATTCTCAGCTACATGAGAGTTATCCGTCAGAGCATAGCTAAGGGCAAAGAAGTGAGAGGAATAATTGTGGCAGATGATTTCGATGAGCGCCTCAAATACGCTGTGGCTGAGCTTCCGAATGTGAGGTTGAAAAGATATATCGCAAAATTCGAGTTCCAAGAAGTAGTGCTACAATAAGGACCTGTTTGAATGACGTCAAGGTGACGGATCTGGTTGGGCAGATGCGATGGCTGCGGTGCTGAGGTGAGTGATGAGGAGCTGTACAAATGCGGTGAGTGTGGAAAGAAGTACTGTGAGGAGTGCGCTGTAGCCGATGGAGTGATCAAGAAGCTCGGTGTATGCTCAGACTGCGAAGAGGTTTATGAAGCTGAAGAAGACTACTGGGGTTGGAAGTAATAGACCAATTCGGCATGCTCAAGCCAGACGTTGACTGAGCTGTTTGATTTCTTTGACGAGATTTCTCAACCTAGGTACATCTGTGATAGCAATTTCTTGATAGGGGCAGGTTTCTAGACGCTCTTTCCAGCCATGTTGAATAACTCTCTCATTGCTCTGTCATCCGTCATATTAGGCTCTTTCAATTCTTGTTTAAGCTTTTGAAAACATTTCCAAGCATCACCTAGCAGGAATATCGCTCTCAAATCCTCGCTCCGGTCCAAGCTATTTTCGTTGAGCCCGCGATCAAATGTAGACTCGAACTCATTTTTCCACTCTGTGAATGCTCTATTGAAATGTTTTTTCGAAAAATGCTTGATTCTGTCGCCTAACGTCTTCAGTCTTTCCTCACACAATGTAAGTTGAGCGTCGAGTTCTTTCATTGAACGTTTTTCTCTAAATGCTTCTCTTAACTCACCAATTCTCTTCCTAATCTTGTAGTATTCATCGGCAACACATATGAAGTCCCATAATACGCCGGAAGGTATCATCCCTACATTCCCCGGTTTTTTCATTCGTTCGAACTCAAGTCTGTAAACAGCCCTCCGCCTCAGCTTTCGTTCCTACGAATATTCCTGGGAAAGAACTTATTTCAAAGATGGGTATGTGGATGTCAGAGACAGCGTAAACATACTTGTATGATTTCCTTGTCTGCTCGATTTTGCCTATGGTGACCCGGGGTCTATCGACCCTCCAGCAAAATGCCAAAGTCATTTGGCCAGGGTCATGCTCGTGTCTTATGAGATTGCTAAACAGCCTCTCAATCTCTGCGTAGGCACATATGTGTTTCTCCGATTCTCTGTCCTCTTGAAAATTTACTAGAAGGTCGATTCCTTCTCTGTAGCCGGGATATTGAAGCGTCTGAAAATTTGCAAATGGCAAAGCGTTAAGGCCCTCAAGGATCCAGAGCAGGGCAGCGACATCGTATTCACTCTCCGGCTCTGCGACTAAGGGCCTATTCTTGTACCAGACATAGCGTTTCTCAGGGGAGAGAAATTCGTCCTTCTTTCTAGTCATATAGTCCTGCAGTCTTATTCTTAGCTCCCGACGTCTGTTTCTATAGAACTTCTCGAATTTCGGATCGTTCTTGATTTGCATAAAAGCGTCTTGTACAGCTTCTTCAAAGGCATCGTAAGTTTCGTCGTAGCTAAAATCGCTTCTACTCAGGTTGAGCCTGATGTCGTCGCACTCCACAACGAACCTCACGAAATCGTCGGTCAATCCTAACTTTCTTGCATACTGATTGGTCCGGAACTTGAAATAGGGAATACCGTTTACAGATAGCCACACGCCGCCAGTCAATTCAGTCAAGCCGTGCTTCCCTGTTTCAGTAGTGACCCCTCCCTTGAGAACAATGTGAACATTCTTCCCGCTTGGCGTATTCCTCTCTTTAGTGATTGGTCCGAAAGTGACAGTCTTCGCGTCTTCGACTGTATCTACGTCCTTTATGTATGGAAAGCCTGCAGTGAGCTTTCTAACTTGACCACCTACAGTCAGAACAAACTCTGGAAGCGGAGTTTCACGGGTATCCAATCGTGTGTAACCTACTACCGTACGGTAGCGAAGATATCTGTCGAGCTCTTCAAGCCTGAATTCCTTGGGTATAGTCTCTCTCTCATTCCAGCCAAGCACAGTAACCTTTGTGCCCTTCTTTCTTAATGGATCGCTTGCTGATGGACTGGTGTATACTACGGGATTAGCGAGTTTCTTATCCTCCAGAATAGTTCTTCTCGCATCCTGGAGAACGACTCTATAAGTCTTTTCCCCACCATCCCAAGTTTCCACCTCAACACGTCTTGAGTTATACAGCAATATGGTTCCCAGTCCCTTGGCGCCAAATTCGTCAGACGGAAAACCAGCCTGCTTGCCCTGCGCTATATTGAGAAACTTGTCCAAGCGACCTAGGTTCTCCTCATCCTTTGTGTAACTCATCCCGCAGCCGTCATCCTCAACTGTAAATGAAAGGCCTTTGTCTGATTCGTACACTCTAACGGAGATGTGTTTTGCTGCTATTTCCTTAGCAGCAGCATTTGAAAGCAGTTCACGTATTACGTCTCTTTCGTCGGCGATGTTGCCAATGATTTCTGAAATAATACCGACGGGATCTATAACGGGTGTAATTATCTCTGGCTTTCTCTCAATATCTCCTCCGCCGTTCATAGCTCACGCCAACTCTTTTTTTGCATCAAACAATTATGACGAACCTACAGTATATTCCTTGTTGTCACGAAAGTTGCTGCTCATTTGAATTCGGGTATGACTCGAATCTACCCTCTCAATTGCCATCGGTAGCTTCCGAAATGTTTCGTGCCTTTGCCTCTGAAGAATTTTTGAACTTACACCTTGGTGCGACTGCCCTGATTCTTGCTGGGATGATTCGGTCGGCTAGGCGCAAATCATCCTCGTAGATGTCGATTGCTTTCAGCGAATGGCCTTCGTAAAACTTGCGCTTGAGTTCTATAGCACTAGTTTCTCGCCATGGCTTCTTCTCCCAGTATTCGATGTACAGGTCGATTTTGGGGATGTACCAGTCGCATAGAACCTCTCTTTTCGCTCTTTGGACGCGATAGTTGTATTCATGCTTGTACGGTAGGTGTTCATGAAGCCAATCGTCTAGATACCTCTCGCCATGTGACTTTGTGATATGGCCATCCTTCGCCTTGTAGCCGACCAGACCTGTCTTTGCGCGCGGTACCAGCGGAACCTCTAGGAAGAGCCTCCAGAGCTCATCGATGAACTTAGGGCCAAGCCTATCTGGGAAGAGCAGTACGCCTCTCCTACTGAGTTTTATCCATCCTCGATTGATCAAGGGCAGAAGCGCTGCTTCATCGAGGGAAGGACACCTCATCTTCCTTCTTACGCGGACTTGAGCTGGAAACCAACCGTCAAAAGCGGAAGGTTCTATGTTTAGCGTGCCATCTGTCTTTGCCTCGAAGACTCCATGCAAACGATTGTTCTGGTAATTGAGTAGGAAGAGAATGTCTCCCTTCTTGATCTGGGAGACTTGATTCCAATTTGCCATTGGCATCGCAAAGAGTTTCCTCTCAAAGCATTCTCTTTCTGTTCCATGGCTACATATGAAAACGTATCCGTTTGGAACTCTTGTCTCTTTTCTTTCTTCCGCCTCGTACAAAACCCCGGAAGGTAAACTTCTAGTCGACATGGCTTTTCCGTATCATGGCTTCTATCTTCACAAAAGTAAATCTTCCTAACGGGTATTCAATTATTGAATTCTATGACTCTTCCCAACTATTTCCTTGGCAATCTTGTTTCCATGATTATTCTCCGGCTCATAGCCACAGTTTCTGCATTTTGAATGAGGCGGAATGTATGACTTGCATCTAGGGCAAAAACTGATATGTCCAGTTGACTTGACTGTTTTATCCTGTTCCATTCTGCCGTATACCATTGCCGTATATTTCTCAGTGAGCTCTTTGGACTTGCGTGAGCCCGAAACACTCATTTTTCATCGCCTAATGCAGCTTTTCCGACGGCTAAGATCTCTAGCCATGCCTTGACATGTTCTTCCTTTATCTCTGTACCCATGGATAGCTCTTTTTTTAGATTGTCTGTATAATTTCTAATAAATTCTTCAGGATTTCCTACGAGCCTTAGGCAGTATTTCATGGACAGCACTATTCCGTTTATTATTACTTCGCAACCATGTTCGGTTCTTATCTGACGTGTTGCCCGCTTGACGTTACTTTCTTCTCCCTGCTCAACATAGGGTTCAGCGGTTGTCAACAAGTAGTAGCGTTTAATAGGAGTATTCTTAAATTTCTCATAAGCATCCCACATCATTTCCTCGCTTATAGGTCGGTTGTGCTTTATCTCGACAGCCTCGAAAAATTCGCCTTTCTCGTCGACCACCTCTATGTCGCCTACACCGCCTGCACGTACGTCCGCGGAAATATGGCCGCTAAGCCGCAACTTCTTATTTTGAAAACGAGATAACTCTTTCATCATTGTCTCGTAGAGTGAGTAGATCGCTATCACAGGTAATCTGGCAGCTCCGGCCGATTTATACTTTTGAAAGAAGTGAGATTTCAGAAGGCCAATTGTCTTACCTATTGTTATTTTAGTTGGAAGGACGGGTTCCCTCATAATTAAAGCCTGCGTCCCTGCAATTTCTTTGATGAGGAGGATGAACAACGATTCAAGATATATGTTGGGGTCAGCTTTCGCTTCTTCTACATCGTTCAGAATCTGCAGGAAAGCCTGTTTTACTTGTTTATTTCGAATTTTGCCTGGAAAGTCTAACGTAAAAGGGTGAGGCTGTTCGATAGACCTTGTTAGCCAGCCGGCCTCCTTCATAGCTATTCTACGAAAATGCTTCTTGAAGAATGGAGTAACGTATAGGGTATCAAGCGTTCTCCCTGAATACCCTCTTGGCAGTTCCACTTTATGTTGTCTGATGTCTTGATCAGGTGTTTCTATCTTTTTTGTAAGACTTGTTGTCAGAGCAGTTACGACTGCCTTGTGGTCCTCAGAATTTGTTGCGATGATTCGTATCCATTCTCTCGCCTTACTATTTAGGCTGTTTAAGAAAGATTCTCCTTTGTCCTTATCGATCTCGCTAAGAGCTTTCTTATACGCGTTCTCGAGGATCTGCGTAGGATTTTTCGTTGGTCTCTCTTGTTCAAACAAAGCTGACCTATTACGTATTTACCAGCCCAGGCCTATATTACATATTCCTCAATCATAGCTTGTTGTCCGAGACCTTTTATGCGTTCTTCCGCAAATGAACGGTACTCAGGGTTGATGTCGATGCCTACAAAGTTTCGACCTAACTTCTTGGCAGCTGCGGCTGTGGTTCCAGAGCCTATGAAGGGATCTAGGACCGTGTCCTTTGGTCGGGTAAGTAGTTTGATCAACTCCTGTATTATGAATTCTGGATAAACAGCAGGATGCTCACAGCCTTTTATCGTCTCAACATGGCATTCTATGACATCACGTTTCATGGCATCCCCGTGAATTCTAATTATGGTGAAACCTTGTTTCTCTAGCTGGATCTTTCTACCGCCTTCCTGTCCGCCAAAAGCTGGTGCGTGGAGGCCACGTATTTTCATACGAAAGCCCGCTATTTTTCTCTCTTTAACCTCTTGTATAACCTTCTGCAATTCTTCCCTAGCCTTACTTTTCTCATTCTCGGATAGAGGTGCTTTCTCTATAAGCTCAAAGTACTTTTTACCGAGCTTATCGCCAACTTGGTTCTTCTCCTTTTTCATATTTGGAATGCTCATAAAAAGGTCTGGGTTAAAGTAGTAGTCATCAGACTTGACGAAATGAAAGAACGGCTCAGCGCTACTTACAAGCCTTCTCTTAAATTGTCTAGGAGTTGGGTTGAGCTTAACCCATGTAATGTTGTGAATGAGCTTTACAGGTTCCTTTCTCAGCACCTCAATAGCAAACCTATAGGGAACCATTAACAACCCGCCATCTTCATATTTATCCCCAAGATTGAAGACTATGCTACCGTCATGCCTGAGAAGCCTTACGCATTCGTGAAATACTTCCGAAACATTGCTTATGTACTCTTGAACCGTTCTTTCGTTACCCACCTCACTCTCTAAACCGCCGTAATCTCTCTGCTGATAATAGGGTGGACTTGTAACAACGAGGTTGATGGTCTCCGGTGGGATCTCTTTGAGTAGAGTTCTACTATCGCCTTGCACTATCTTGTTTAGGAACTTCTCTTTCCAATTCTCAAATTCGCTCAAACTACCGGCCTTTTCACTATCTGGTAGCGTCTTCGCTTTTTGCGTATCTATGTGTAGTGAACCCTTTGTTTCTATCATCATACACACTCTTGGTATAGTGGATTATTGCTTATATTTATAAAGGTTTCCAGAATGGAACTGCTAGTTCCTTATACGGTATCAAAATTGTAAATAACTACAGCAATAACCATCTTAGTGAAAGCAGCATGAAAGAAAAGAATATACTCCGAATTCTCAGTCAATCACATGCCATGGAGATTCTAAGTTCACTGAACAAGAAGCAAATGAGATTTCTAGACCTCAAAGATATTTGTAAGAGCAGTCGAACAAGGTCTGCAAGATTGAAAGAAATGGAGAATAGAGGTCTAATCAAAGCAGTGCCTAAGATCATGGGTAGGCGAGCATACACATTTTACGAAACAACCTCGCTCGGAAAGCAGGCTCTTAAGTTGGGAGAAAAGTTGATCTTGTTAGAAAGCGAGGAGCAAAAAGCCATCGTCTAAGTTTCTATCAGATTTGAGATATCATGGAATCAAACGACATGTTCGTATCACTGTTTCAACAAATACCAGCCATCTCGATATTTTGACTTATCTGGGTTTGCTTTCATATTTTTCGTTTATTGCTAGTATGTCAAACTCAGGAACATTTCCTGTGAAAGTTGTAGTAATTAATCCTAATCTGCATAACTCAGCGCTGACTAGACGCTGACTAGATATTCATCAACCTGTCTGGTTAGCTGCATACTTCTTCCTGTTGTCATTACTAAGTCTCCCGTGTGACGCTTCTTCTTAATTCCTTTTTTTGAGGTTAAGAATATTGTGTTGTATGATCTGCTTCGATGAAGTCTTTGTCAAAGTCCGAGAGCTTTCTTCTCTTCTTCGTTTAGATAGCGCATCTCGGCCAGTTTTCCTAGAAGCAGATCCTTTATCGTGGCCGATAGCGAGGGGTCCATCCGATCTCTCTGCAAACGTTCCAGTATGCGCCATAGCTTGCTTGGGAGGCTTATCGATCCAGCTTCAAACTGGTTCCTCTCAATTAATTGAGCCGCCGGCATCCCCGGCCTTCCAGCATCGTTCCCCATCGCTATCAAACAATACTATTCTCCTCGACTTGATTAATATTCATCTCTAAGCCTTCTCAAGACTGCTTTTATAATTTCTAGACGAGAGCTACCATCAACGCTGTAGAGGCATAGCATTTGCGTGATGCCAGCGATTCGATCCCGGGCCTAGCCTATAGGAGGATCTTATCACGGCAAAGAATCGTCTAGGTAGACCATCTAGAGGAAGAGAAAAGCTTCAACAACTCAAACGCGAAGAGCTGGAACAGATCTTCAACGACGCTTTTCTCAACCGTCAGAGAGGGCTGAGATAATATCCTCTCTTTCAAATAATGGTAAAGTGCGTTTTCAAATCACCTTAAGATACGCCTAGTGCTCTCTTCGCCTCCTCTCCGAGCAGACCAAGCTCAGCCAAACGTTCCCTCAGCAACCTACGGACAACCCCACTCAGAGAAGGCTCCCCAACATCGCGCCTCAACCTCCGAAGAATCTCAATCAAACTCAGATCTAGGGTCACACAAACAGTTCCAAAAGATGCCCTCCTATTCAAAGATCCCTCAGACACCTTAGGCCTTCCGGGCTTTCTCAGTTTAGCGTCCTTCATCATCGAATAGATCGACCCTCTTCTCAGCGAAATCTAAGGCATCAAGGACCCGCGTACTCTCCAAATGGACCATGAAGCCCCCGATCTTCTGCCAGACATAAGCTATCAAGAATCTGCGGAGGCAAAGCCTGGAACATTCGAAACATTGAGTAGAATAGAGAACCATAATGACCAAGCCTCGCTCGGTTCAGAGGAATATAATCGCAGCAGATTAGTCTTATACACAGAATTGTGAGCCCCTATTCAGGCGACTTGTTTCTAGGAGAAAATGTTCTTACATGGAAAAATGGTGCTAGGGAGAAATTTGAACCCGTGGATCTAATAAATCAAATTAGGAAGATGGATCAAGACCTCGATCTTTAACGGGATTTCAGGTGTGTTCTTGCCATGTAATCTTTTCCATGGAAAAATGATTTCGCGACCCCATTCTTCCGCGTAAAAGCAAACTTATGCCCTCTAAACATTTTTTCCTCTCTCTCACGCTTATCCTTCAAACTGTTCAGGTTCAACTGGGCTAAAGGCATGGTCAAGGTTCGAAAGAGGATTCTCAACCGTTCCTACAAGAAGAAGCAGTACCGATACGAGCGTTACTACTTTGAGATCCCGTCCAGATTCAACGATCTCGTAGCGGAGCTATGCGA
>Ga0315312_1001034_pt1 | contig 24338 bp, 26 predicted proteins | sample TDP7_MG_FD_203629 | JGI IMG/M metagenome (GOLD analysis project Ga0315312, IMG submission 203629) | Freshwater sediment microbial communities from Lake Towuti, South Sulawesi, Indonesia - TDP7 | ecosystem: Environmental > Aquatic > Freshwater > Lake > Sediment | place: Indonesia: South Sulawesi... | reverse complement strand
CTTGACCTTCTAAAACTGGATGTATTAGGATCGCATCCTCATACCGTGCGATGTCAAGCGCTTTATGACCTATTCCCTCAATTACCTCGCCTTGAACTTCTTTGGATCTTGCATCCCACACGCTTTTCACGAGACGCTTACCATAAACGGAGGGAAAAATAATTCGTCTATCCTTTGTAATAGCTTTAACCGTACTCGTTCCGATGTCGAGTCCAATTTCCATGACAAACGTCCCCGACTGTCATAATGTCGAATGTATGTAACGGTATTTATATTTATTAACTTGTAGTATTTTTCAACTATTTTTTAGGTTTGGTTATTGTTCTTACGGTTTTTTGTGCGGTTATGATTGTTCGTAGAGGTTCTGCTACGTTTTCTGTTTCGGTTATTACTTCCTTTAGTCGTGCTGGATTTGCTTTCTCGTTCTTCTGGCGGAGCTTTCTTTTCAGGTTTTTTCCGTACTCTGAAAGCAGCCTTCCGCAATCTTGCTTCCCTCGGTTCTATCCTGGGCACCTCTGGAACCGGGATTTCGGGTCTTCTAATGCGGATCCTTTCCTCCACCTTGATTCTAGGTAGCATAGCCTCCCGAAGCCTAGCAGCACGTTCCGTAGGTACTACAGGAGGCAAACGCAAAGGAATTCTGCGGCGCATATAAACTACCAAGAACCATGCTAGGGCAGCGATAATACCTATGGTTATGGTTGGACCTCCGATGATGAGCCACTGGGGTACAGTGAAAGCTACGGGCCGCACAAACCATGGAGGCGGAGGTGGCGGCGGTGGAGGCTTTGGTTTCCATGTTACAGTATAGACCTTAGATGTTACAATTTTGCTATCGTAGGGAACCACAAAGTAGAAAGTATGCTTGCCAGGGTCTAATGGACCAATTGTGAATGTTACGTATCCGTTAGCTGCAGCCTTCTTAACCGCATACAATTTTCCGTCAACATAACAGTAAACCGTCTCTCCCCCACTAGAATGAACCTTTAATGTAACATTCAATGGCTGACCGTACTCGACAGATTCAGGGATAGTAGTTTTCAACGAGATGCTTGGAGCAGTAGGCGCACCAGTTGGAGCAGCAGCAGCAGCAGTCACAGTGACAACCGTGCCGGTAGTTGTGGTGGATGTAGATGTGGTGGTGGCAATAGTTGTAGTCGTAGTTTCAATAGATGACGTGCTAACCGACGTAGTTGTCGTAGTTGTTCCGGTTGTAGATGTCGTTGTCGTAGTTGTTGGCGTTACACTAGTGCTTACGCTGGTAGTAGTTGTGGTTGTCGGAGTTGTACTGGTACTAACACTTGTAGTTGTGGTAGTAGTCGACGTGGTACTTACGCTAGTGGTTGTTGTAGTGGTCTGAGTAGTTGAGACCGAGGTAGATGTCACAGTAGTCGTAGTTGGAGTAATAGAAGTACTGATAGATGTTGTCGTGGTTGTCGTTTCGGTAATTGAGGTACTAATGGACGTGGTAGTTGTAGTTGCTTGAGTTGTTGTAGTGGAAATTTCTGTGGTAGTTGTTGTAGTTGGTGTTGTAGATGTTGAAACGCTTGTTGTAGTAGTTGTAGTCGGAGTTACGCTTGTCGTAGTCGTGGTGGTTTCAGTTACAGATGTACTAATCGACGTCGTTGTGGTAGTTGTTTGAGTTATACTTGTTGAAACGCTTGTTGTAGTAGTTGTAGTTGGCGTAGTTGATATTGAAGTTTCGGTTGTTGTAGTTGTGGTCGTTGTTGGTGTAACTGAAGTTGAAACAGAAGTTGTAGTAGTTGTGGTAGGCGTAATTGAAGTCGAAGTAGATGTTGTTGTAGTCTCAGTCACTGATGTGCTTATTGATGTGGTAGTTGTAGGCGTTACAGATGTTGAAACGGATGTTGTTGTGGTCGTAGTCTCGGTAATCGAAATTGACACAGAAGTTGTCGTAGTCGTTGTGGACGTGACAGATGTACTAACTGAAGTAGTGGTGGTAGTTGTTTCGGTTATAGAAGTGCTTGTTGAAGTTGTTGTTGTGGTAGTTGGAGTAATAGAAGTACTTATCGATGTTTCGGTAGTTGTAGTAGGAGTAGTTGTTGTGGTAATAGATGTTTGAGTAGTCGTCGTAGTTGTAGGCGTAATTGAAGTGCTCACCGAAGTCGTAGTAGTGGTGGTCTCAGTAGTAGAAACGGATGTTTGAGTAGTCGTAGTTGGAGTTGTTGTTGTTGTAATAGATGTTTCGGTACTGGTTGTAGTGGTAGTAGTCGGTGTAATGCTTGTACTCGTTGATGTGATCGTTATACCCGTTTCAGTAACAGAAGTAGATGTAGTCGTGGTAGTGGTAGTAGTCGGTATAGTTTCTGTCGATGTAGAAGTAGTAGTTGTCGGCGTAATCGAGGTTGACGTAGATGTAGTCGTCGTCTGAGTTATAGAGGTGCCAGTCGATGTTGTTGTAGTAGAAGTTGTCGTGGTTGAAATTGACGTCTCAGTCGCGGTCGTTGGGGTAGTTGTAGTAGTAATAGAAGTTTCAGTAGAAGTAGTTGTCGTAGTCGTGGGCGTAACGGATGTGCTTGTAGTTGTGGTGGTAGTTGTCGTTTGAGTTGTTGAAATAGAAGTTTCGGTGGTTGTTGTTGGAGTAGTTGTGGTACTAATTGAAGTTTCGGTTGTAGTAGTAGTTGTTGTCGTGGGGGTAATCGAGGTTGAAGTTGTCGTTGTGGTTGTTGGTGTCACTGAGGTTGATGTAGAAGTTGTAGTAGTTGTAGTTGGAGTGATAGAAGTACTTGTTGACGTTGTAGTTGTGGTGGTTGGAGTAACACTTGTGCTAGTGCTTGTGGTAGTCGTTGTTGTTGGGGTTATTTCGGTTGAAGTTGTGGTAGTCGTTGTAGGAGTAATTGAGATAGAAGTAGATGTTGTTGTGGTAGTTGTTGGCGTAACGGATGTTGAAGTTGAGGTCGTAGTAGTTGTAGTTGGAGTAATAGAAGTTGAAGTTGTGGTTGTTGTGGTAGGTGTTGTGGATATAGATGTCGTTGTAGTGGTGGTCGTTGTTGGTGTGACCGATGTGGAAGTTGAAGTTGTTGTAGTTGTAGTGGGAGTAACTGAAGTTGAGACCGAGGTTATAGTCGTTGTGGTTTGAGTTATAGATGTTGATGTTGTCGTGGTTGTGGTAGGCGTAATTGAGGTGCTTGTCGATGTGGTTGTTGTTGTGGTTGGAGTAGTGGTGGTGGTAGTACTAGTGGCTGTAGCTGTACTTGTTATGGTTACGGTAGGGTCAACTTCAGTTACATAATCAAAGTAAACAGCAGATGCACGTGTCCAGGCAACTGGAAGATTGTTTGGGACATAATCTTGGTATGTAGCACTTACGTATGAGTTACCTGGGTTATTATCAATAGGGGGAAAAGCAGCCGTTGTGGTTTGAGTTGAAGTGGTTTCAGAAGACCAACTTACTCCCCCATCTAGGCTATATTGGACCTGAACAAGTCCACCCGAGTCGATGTAATAAGCCCATAAAACAAGATTTCCACCAACAGACCTTTTACTTAATGATACACCACTACCATCGCCTAAATAAACTGTAACCGCACTACCCCAAGTATCCCAACTATTTGTGCTTTGTGTCCATTTACGAATGCGAATGTCGGTATTGGTGTAATCATATAAGCAATAGACATCGTTATTACTATCGGTTACACAGCTAAGCCTGTCATTAACTGCGTTTGCACTGCAAGTAACTTCTGCTTGTTGCTGACTTATTGTATTACCTGAAGCTCCTATAGTAAGTTCCCTACTATAAATGGTGCCAGCAAGATTATAGACCGCCAATGCTCTCGTAGAACCTGTTGGAACAATAGTTGGGAATTTAGTGGTTGATGAATCCCCTGCTTTTACTACAAATTCACTTCCCCAAGTCGGAGTTGCTGTTGGGTTGGTATCAGAACAAGCAACTGCGGAAATTCCATAAAGAGGTCCTGCAGTTATTTTTACGAACGTAATAATTAAACGTCCATCACTAACTTGAGTTATAACTGGTTTAATTCCACCAGTATTAGGACTTGTAAAACTTAATACTGTTTGGTCTGCATCCCAGGTAATTACATTTGAACCATCTGATACATAACCATGTTTGTAGTAAATACCACATGTTGTCATAATTTCTATTGGTATCCAGTCTAAATCAACTTCTCCCGGTGCACCTACCTTGACGTTCTCCACCATGGCGCGAATGTTATCGCTATTAATGTTTGCAGGTGTCCATGTCGTCCATGAAGTGACATCCACCCATATCGTTTGTTCTGCTCCAGTAAGAGCAAGGCTTGTATAAGTTGTAGCTAGCCACGTTGAACCTCCGTCACTCGACATATAGAGCCTAATCTTCTCGCCTGAAGCCGACCATGTATCCAACCTGACTCTGACTTTTGTGACTACGGCATCTGATGGAAGACTAAATCCATATAATCCATATTGTTGTTGTGCTCCGCTAGTTGAGGTGTAAGCATAGTTCGAATCATCTGCATAAGCATAGGTCGGATTAGTCCAAGTACCAGATGGAACTGATGAAGGTGACCTTGTTAAATTACCATTATCTGATGATGATGAACCGCAAAGATAGATGTCAGTTCTACCTGAGTTTGCGGTGGAATTTATCCAAACTGAGTTCCAGACGATTCCAGGTGTTGTCCAGACACTTTGAGCACTTGTCCAAGAAGAGCCGGCTGGAGAATAAGCGTATTTAATTGCAGTGCCAGTATAATAGAATACATAGTAATTCTGGGTTGACCTTGGATTTCTGAAAATGTTGCGTTGGCAGTTCAAACGAGTTGCATCTGTAGCTACGCTTGTTACAACCTGCTGAGGTACCGCAAACGCCGACTCTACGAAATATGAACTAATGATGAAAAAGACCATTAAGATGAGTCCGAGTTTGAGGAGTTTCTGGGGTGAGATTCTGGGATGCATCAAGGAGCCTGAAAATGATGCCCCTTCTTTTCTATTCAGCTGTTTGTTAGGACTAGCTTGATCTAGGGGGTTGATTCGTACAAGTCGATGTGACTGAGGATAAAGGATGAAGGAGGCGAAAAGTGCGCAGAAAAAGGCAGGTGAAATTGGGGGGGAACCAATCATAGCAAGTAATAAGCATAGAGTTACGGCTAACGAGAGGGAGAAAGCAAGCTTGGTGCGGCGGAGTTTGCTATGGAATATTGTTAGTTTGTTCATGGTTTCTTTGGCCTTCCTTTTCTTTCTAGGGCGCGTAGCAGCTCCGGGAAAAAGTTGACTTCTTTTATGGTTCCGAAGAAGGAGTCTTCTCTTTGTGTTACTTTTCCGAAGATGGAGTCTTCTGGGGGGACTGCTTGGAGGTAGGCTTGGAAAACTTTTTTGTAGCCGCTTATTCGTAGCCCTGTTTGTATGTTTCCATCTGGATCTTGGTGTTTTAAGACTAATATGTGAAAACCTAGTTTTCTTAATTTTGAGAGCCTTTCAGCGAGTGTTTCTTTTGGCGGGTTTCCTAAACCAAGTAGTGTTGCAACTATGCGACCGCCTCTTGTTTCGACTGAAAGACTCAATTTCAATTTCCTATTTTTGTGATTTTGTGAGTTTGTGAGTTTCCTCCTCGATGCCCTCTTAGATATAAATTTGACAACAATTTACAAGCGAGGTAACTAATAAAATTTGCCTTTTTTCAATATTTGAAAAAATGAGGCTTGTTTTTTCTAATGTTTAAACTCAATTTATTGGAATAAACACTAAAAGCAGATGAGAACTTTCTAGGCTAGGGAATGGATCTGATGGGGAAATTAACGAAGAAGAGGATGACCACAGTAGCTAGGTAGGCTAGGATGACGAGTTTTGGTGGATTTTTGCTGAGCAATGCTTGAGTGATTGCGATGCTGACTGGGGGAATCGATGGGAGGAAATAGAATATGTATTCAAATCGTTGTTCAAAGGCCATTAGAACGTATGGAAAGTAGGTGAATGAGAACCAGAGAAGGGTGAAAAGGGAGAGCCGATCACGAGTACCTAGATAATTGTAGAGGACGAAGGCTATGGCTGGGATTGTTAGGCACCAGATTGCGGGGTTTCCGGTTCCCCAGAATTGGATTATGCCTCCTGCATGGTAGGGTATCGAAATTGTTTTTCCAAACCAATCTTTCATCAGAACCATGTGAACCGCAAAACTGTCTGGCAGTAAAAAAAGTTGTGGAAAAATCCATTCCCAGGGTTTACTGCAGATTGCGGGAGGGTTTGGTCCCTTAAGCCAAGAGGCGTACTGAAATATGTATCTGAAGTGTTCAATGGAGCCAGCGAAACCGCTTGGTGCCCAAAGGTGCCACCAGCCCCAGATGCCGAAGAGGAAGATGAAGTAAAAAATTAGGAAACGGGCGCAGTAAAGCAGTCGCATCTTAATGCTTTTTCGTCCAGCTAACAAGACGTACGCCAAAACTATCGGTACGCCGAACAATCCAGCTTCCTTGGAAAGAAAACTAAGAGCTAAAGCCAATGGAGCGAGAATCACGCGATTTAAGATTAAGAGATAGAAAGCTAGGATCATGAAGAATACGAAGTAGATGTCGAGGAGGGCGGTGCGTGAGTGGACGAAAAATAGTGAGTCGAAGGATGTTAGGAAAGCTGATATAAAGGCTAGTAAACCATTGCCGGACAGTTTCTTAATCAGGAGGTAAATTAATGGGATGCATGCGGTTCCGAGGAGTACTGCTGGGATCCGCCAGCCCCATTGGTTGTCTCCTAGTAATGCGATGCTAACAGCCATGAGGAATTTTGCTAGAAAAGGATGCTCGGTGTTGGGATCCACCTGAAACCGCAAGATTGCTTGGGCTGCACCTATTCTCGAGGTGGCACCGGCTACCGCATAGCAGTAACCAACATAGAACCATTCATCAAAGATGAACCCTATTGGTTTATCAAGCCACAACAAACGAAGAAGAAACGAAATTATGGTAAGAGAAACTACGCCTTTTTCTAGCTTTGTCATAGTAATTATTCGACGGATAACCGCGTTGGATAACTTTTCGATTTGCGCTAAGGAAACAGCGGTTTTGTCGGCTTGAGACATTTTTCTTACGTCGCTCCGTATTGATAAATAGCCGCTTTTATTTTATCTCTTTAGTTACTTTCGAGAATGTTAATAATGTATTTTTGGACATGCATGAAAAACGAGGCCTTGTTGTCCACGCCGATTTGGTTTTTAAGCTTTTATGTTCCCTTTCTCATCCCTATACAATTAATGTAACCTGGCATCTAAAATAGAAATTGGCCCAATTCTAGTAGTTGTATATTTTATAATTGTTCTAATCACTTTTGCATACTTCTGCCCGTTTAAATTAATACCGCCAACAGATTTGTGAAGGAAATGTTTCATTTTAAGTTTGATCAGCGAAGTAGAAACCGACTGAAAATTAGAACATTTTTTCTTTCTCCTTAATGGCTCTTTTAAAGTATTTAATCACCTTTTTTGTCCAGATATTTAATTTAGTTAGTTCTTTTCCGGTTGGTTTCTCCTTTGTAACCATTTCTTTTGGTTCTTCTTCGAAGGGACTAATTGTGCTTGTAATCCAGCGCCAAATTTGTTTTATCCGGATATTCCATGTGTACGTTAGTATCAAAAAAATTGCGAATAAAAATATGGCAATGGTTCCCCAGTCATACGGGCGTAAACCTGTGCGAAAAGATGGAAGTAATAGCAAATTAACTCCCATGGTTGCCTTAATGTAAGGCACGAAGTTGCCAGACAGACCTAATCCTCGGTAATAAGTAATTAAGACGTTTATAATTAAACCCAAGGACGTAGTAGTAATGAAAAGTATTTTGAACCAATATTTTTTTGCGTACTCTATCAATGCATAAGAGAATGGAATGCTCAAAAGTGGGAGAACTGGAATAAGATACCTTGCAGGATAGCTGAAGCCCCCCCACCATACGAGCCAACATGAGAAGGTGAAGTATAAACTAAGGAAGAGCCCGAGTACATAAGAAGCATGAAACTTATTAGCTTTAAAAAAGCCATGGATCCCGAAAATTGACAGAAATAACTCGGGTGCGTACACAAATAATCCATATTCTCGATCAATTAGAAGACCTAATGCTCCGTTGAAGGGATTGCCAATTTCGAAGGCTACAGGGGTATGTAACGGATTGCCGAAAGCGTACCATTGATAATAGGCAAGAAAGTTTCCCCATATAAAAATTGGAAGAAAGAAAAAAAGGAAGTTCTTAGCTCTCATTTGCTGAATGGATCTTAGTAGGACGAAGAGAAAGACTACGGCGAGAATTGCTAGATTACTGCTTTTTAGGAAGGGAAGAAAACCGGTGAATAAACCTGTTATTAAAAGGTTTTTAGGGTCATATTTCTTAAAGAGTACCCCATAGGTTATGAACAAGGTTATGAACGCCGTTGCCACCTCTGGGAAAATCTGATTGGAAAAGGGAAGCAAGAGGGAGGCAAATCCAAAGACAAAACACGTGATCGCTGATATTAATTGATTTTGGATCATTCTCTCGGAAATTTTAAAAATAAAAACGTTAACTAGGGCCCCAAGTATGTTTAAGAATACCATGCACCCAAATACTCCTCCCAAGAAATAAAAGGGTACTAAAAGAAGAGGCAAACCTATTCCATGCTGTGAGAAGTAATGTCCACTAGGGCCTAACTTTGCATGCCAGTCGTGGAAAGGCCAATCTATACTGACGTAAGTTTTTTCAAGAAAAAGCGATTTTTCTTCTACGATATTCTTCACAACGAAAATATAATGCGGCTCGTCTCCAGTAAGAAATAAAAAATTATGACCTTCGATGAGAAAAATGCGGGTATGGTCGCTTTTAAATGTAAATAGAAGATAAATAAAAAGGGTTGCAAAAAAAATTCCAAGTTGCAATTTCTGTGAGCGACTAATTTTATTTCTTAAAATATGCCTCCGCAAATTGAAATGCGATTTCAGTTTAGAAAACGAAGTCATAATTTTTCCATCGAAGTATGTGCTTTCTCTTTCTCCTCTTCTTCAATTGGGCTTACTAGGAATGTAACCATCTTTTTAATTTTTGGAAGTATTTTAACGGGTTTTTTAACTATTTTTTCTTTCACTACGACTTCCTTTGGCTTTTCCTCAAGTGGGATAATTGGAGTTGTAAGCCATTTCCAAATATATTTTAGTTTAGGAAGAGGTTTCTGTGAAACGAACTGAACGAGAAGCAATAGTAAAACGAGTTGCCGTAGAGTACCTAGTAACCAAATTGAACCAGGTGGTGTGGGTGAAAACCAGAAGAGAATTATCGAGCCGTTCATGGTGTCAAACAGGTAAAATGGAATTAGGCTAAAAGTGGGGTTCAACACGAAGAGGGGCAGTAAGGCAAGGTTGAACTGAGGAGTATAAGTTGTGCTTGAGAGAAACAAAACAGCGTAAGTTATCCATGCCTTTTGAATCAATGGACGTTTTATGCGTAAGATGTAGACAAGGAACAGCCCGAATATGAATATGCTTAATGGCTTGATGTAATCCATTGGCAGTAGTGCAAGTTGGACGTAGATCCACCATGTATTCTCAGGATAATTATATATATAAGTACCAGCTAGGGAATGCCACCAACCGGAAAAGTTCATAACAATAAAAGGAAGACTTAGAAGACCATATGTTGCACCTGCTAGAACCATGGTTTCGATTCGAATTCTCCAACTTTTTTGACCTTGAAGAATGAGTGGAAGCATTAGCACTGGGTAAATCTTCGCTGCCATACCCAAACCTAGAGAGATACCACATAATCTTTCCTTGTTTTTCATGTGAAGATATATCGCCAAGGCAATGAAGAATACAGCCAGTATATCCCAATTGTAAAAACTGAACAATAACCAGGTTGGAGTGAAAATTAGGTAGAAGAAGATTCTTTTTGAATCAATTTCCATTAGTTCGCAAATTCGATAAAGAAAATAGATAGTTCCAACCGCGAAGGGAATCATGAAAAAGAACATAGCCCAACCATAGTTTGGTGTCAAGGCGCTTATGTAAAAAAGGTAACCGACGAGTGCGGGGTACTCGAAATAGTAAGAAACGTAGGGAATAGCTCCAAGTGGATTCCCATAAAGGGCGAACGTTCTCCAATGAACGTAAGTGATATCTGAATAATGTTCAGGGTATGGAACTGCTAACAACTTCATACATGTACTTATGAAGAAGAGAGCTGCACCAGTTGCAATTAATTCATTGAGCGTTTTGCTCATTCCGATACGTCCTAGTAGACAATTTGTTAGTAGAAGAAAATCGTGAATTTATATATAGTATTCTATCTCAATGATTCACAGATTCTAGCAAACGGAAGATAAAATCTCTAAAAATTTTTCGCAAAAATGCCTCCATGTAAGATTTTCAAGCACAAATTTTTGTCCTTTATAAGCCTTATCTAAATAACAGTCATATCGCTCATAGACATCTAGCAAGGCATTGTCTAACGAGTCAGTTACAACTCCAATATCTTTCTCTTTTATCAATATTGAACATGCCAATTTCGGAGAAACTATCACAGGCTTTCCTGTTGCTAGTGTTTCAAATGGACTAAGCCATGAGCCCTGACCCCTCACAGGAAAAACCGCTACATGGGATATATTGTAAAGAGCACGAAGTTCTTGTTTATCTACGTGCCCTGTAAAAATGATGTTATCTCTTAGTTTTTCCTTTTCTATGTATTTCTCCAAAAATGAGGCATAACTACTCTTCTCCTTGTAACCGGCGAAAATAGCCATAATTTTCGGAATTTTTTCCCTAAGTTTCTCAACTGCTCTAATTGTTTCAAACTGATTTTTAGAGGGAGAGATCATTCCAACATGTATTATGTAGAAACCATTACGTTCTAATTCGTATTTACTTCTAATTTTTTCTTCACCATTTTTTTCGGGCTTTTGAGCAAAGAATGACCCCTCGATCCCGTATGGGACAATTTCAGGAAAACGTTTCCAACAGTAACGTTTCTGAAAGGAGAACGCCATTTTCTTATCAGAAACTACAGCTTTATTCACCCTTCGGTTAACGATCCATCTGTCAACTAGTCGCCCGAAGCTAACCATTCCCCTAACTATTATAGAGGGATTTAGACTATGCCAGAGGTCCGGAATCTCGTTACACATCCAGACTACTCGCTTTCTACCAGGGGGAATCGTCCACACAGCAGGAAAATTATGCGGGTTAACTACATCAAAATCGTTAATGTAGCGTAAAACAAGATTTCTAAGAATGATTGATGACTTAAGGATCTCTAACATGTGAGAAGGCTTTTCGCTTCTTATCCTATACCTAACCGAATAGTCCTTGGGAGGCGTAATTATGTTTAAACCCTCATACTCTTTGTGGGGTGCCGAGGAAAGCGTTAATATACTGTTCTTGATTCCCTTCTGTTCAAGGTATCGTGCTAGTTGAACGACGACAGTCTCCGCTCCACCATACAGATCCATGTGAGAATGTATTATTAGAACCTTCAAAGGGATAAATCCACTCCGAAGAGCCCCTCTCTTTCCCTTGTGTTATAACTACGGCAACCTTTACATAGGAGAGGAACAGGGCCGTCTGGCTTATTCACCATGCGACGGAAAAGCTGGTAACTGGTATTATTCCAAATATCTCTGAAATCTTGCTTGAAGACATTTCCAAGCGCATGCTCCCGAAGCCACGGCCTTTTATTGCTCATTAGCACCGCGCAACACGGAAGTACGTAGCCGCCCATCATTATGTAGGGCTCCATCCATGCCAGACATTTATTAATGCTAGGAAATTTACCTGGCTCTGTGTGGGCGAAGACAACTGGGAGGCTATCAGGGTTTTCTTCAGCAGCCTTTAAAGTTTCTTGGATAATATATTGCGGTATTTTAGGAACGTAAAGATGTTCTATTTCCGGGAAAGCGAGAAGCCCAACGAAGTGAATTTTACTCCAATCACCCCATTCCCGGCTAGGGGCTAACCGACGTACAAGTCGCACAAAATTAGGCATGTCACCGATGTTAAGCTTGTTGATAACATATCGAAAGCATATTTCAGGAATAGGCGATTTCAACGCTTTTTTCGCTTCTAATAAATTCTTTATGTTTTGAAGGGTTTTTTCATAACTGCAACCGACCTTTATTTTTTCGTAGGTTTCTTTTGTTGCCGCATCAAAACTTATGTATATTCCATCTACACCTAACCGTACTAGTTCAAACGCGATATTTTCAGTAATTAGGTTAAAACTGTCAACGAGGTACACAGCTACATTCCGTTCCTTCAGATACCGAATCATTTTGAGATAATCTCTATTTAGGAAAGCGTCACCCTCTCCTGTGAGATTTACCCACTTAAGGTTCGGAAACTGGTTAACAATATGCTCAAACTGGTCGAAGGTCAGGTCAACCGAAGGTTCTTTCCAATATGTATGCTCGCAGATGATACACCGCTTGTCACATCGAGTTGTAACCTCTATCTCCATATATTTCGGGTATGGTGAAAGCTGTGGAAAGCTGCGTATTAACGGGCCGAGAAGGTACATAGCCAACTCACCTGAGCCCTCGCCAGTTGGCACAAAGGTTTTCGTATATAAGAAACTGTATAGAGACTTGAAACCGCGATTCGCCAGCAAGTATTTCACAGTGCGCCTGTATGCAAGAGTAGCTTTAAAGACCATCTTAAAGAGGTTCGCTTCTCCTATGGCTTCAGCGGTAATTTCATGGTCTCCTGGGACTATTTTCTCAAAAATTTTCTTCATTCTACTTAGCACACTCTAACCTTGTTAGTATTTTAGCTAACAATTTATGTCCAGCGAACAGTTGCTTATCTCCCTTAACCATGTTGTAAGTTTAGCTATACCCTCTCATGGGGGTACATTTGGCGTCCAACCCCACAAATTTTTTGCCTTTGATAGATTGCAGACAAAATACCGTAAGTCGCCTAGTCTTCTTCTTTATTTAGATAATATCTTTTCGGCTTTTTGTAGATCCTTTAGGTGAGTTATATTTAAGTAATCTCCTTTGAAGAAAATGGGTGTTATTCTCTCTTTGGAATTAATCATATTTTGTATAACGTCAGTTATCTCTATTTCATTACGTAATTTCGACGGCTTAGTTATTTTAATATACTCAAAAATTTTATCCTTGAAGAAGTAAAACCCCATGCCACAGAGATTATTAATAATTCTTGTCGGTTTTTCTTCTACTCTACATACAAGATCATACTTAACCTCCACAGAGTAGCTTTGCCTAATATAGGCCATATTGTTCGTCTCCCACACCCCAACCCCCTGCTCCATACTGCTAGGAAAATTAAAATTTCCTTTGCAAATGCAGTCCCCAAGTACAACTATAAATCGATCTCCTACAAGATCCTCTACACACATAATGGCATCAGCGATGCCTCTTGGTTCCCTTTGCTCTATAAATTGAGCGTCTATGCTTAATCGAGAAACGTAATCAATCACGCTTTCCTTTGCAAATCCAACAACAAAGATGAAACTGTTTACAAATTTATTCCAATAATCCACTATGTGACCTAGAATAGGTTTACCCCCTACTTTTGCCATAACCTTCTGTTCTGCTACTTTAGAAAATCTTGTACTCTTACCCGCACAGGGAATTACGCATTTTAATTCCTTATAGTCAAACCAGGGGTTATCTGCAAGGCTCATCCTTAATTCCTTACTCAATTTAACTTAACCAGTGTCGAAAAAGTTTTCTATAGTAAAAATAGTTTAATCAGCGCCTATAAATAGCCGCTCATTTTCTTTAACCCATTCGGCGAGCTTGGCTATGCCTTCGTTTGGTGGCACATTAGGCTCCCAACCTAGTACATTTTTTGCTTTTGATATATCGCATATAAAGTACCACAGATCACCAAGTCTAGCTGGGGCGTACCTGATCATAGCTTTTTTTCCAGTTACCTCTTCAATAACTTTAATGCACTCTATTAAAGAGATAGCACAATTAGGTCCTCCTCCGATGTTATAAATCCCAGCTTTTCTTGACTTATAAAAAGCTTCAAATGCTTCAGCAGCGTCTGTAGCATATAATATATCTCTAACTTGTTTACCTGTCCCGAAAATAGTAATTGGCCTTTTCAAAATTGCCCTTATAGTAAAATTAGCAACCCAGCCGTGATCCTCCCCCCCAAATTGTCTGGGTCCGTAAAGACCAGTCAAGCGAAAAGCAGCGGCTTTTAATCCATAGGTATCTATGAAGGTTTGCGCATAAAGCTCAGCCGATCTTTTTGAAGCGTGAAGTGGAGTAAGCTCACCTTCCGTTACAGGATGATTTTCACTAATAGTGGGTGGATCACGAACATATCTGGTCTCTCCTTCTTTGAGAGTTTCATTAATTTTATTTCCGTAAACATGTATTGTGGAGCATATAACAACGGGCATATCGTATCTTCTCGCCGTTTCTAGGATATTAAACGTGCCGATAACATTCGTCATTAAATCCAATTCGGGGTTCTCGATGCTAATAGTCATTGCAGGCTGAGCTGCTGTGTGAATTATGTAATCACAATTCTTTGATGCGTTCAATAGCTCGTCTTTGCTCCTAATATCTCCTTTGATTAAGTAAACTCCAAAACTCTTCAAAAAATTCAAAACATACTCTCTTGCGGCCTCTACATCGTAACCTGTCCGTTTAAGCTCATGTTTAGTTAGACTATCAAATGCTACGACTTCATCTCCATGTTTTGCATAGTACTCACAAACATGTGAACCTAGAAAACCACAGCCTCCTGTTACAAGAACTTTCAATGTTTTACTCCTCGTATAGCAATCAAATAGAAGGAGTACGACATATATATGTCCGTGTCCGCAAAAATAACATACTTTTCTTTTCGATATATTTCTTAAGCCGAGCTCCCTAAGGGTTGTTTCTGGAACCAGCTAGAACCTGCATTGTCTTAGGAAGGGAGTTGCTTTAATATAATAAAAGTTAAAACAAAAGCCATTGGTGCTATTTTCTGAGAATTCCATTAAACCAAGTGACATCTCCACTACCCATCGGATTTAGTTGAACTTCTGGGCGCGCACGAAGGGATTAAGTTACCTAAGAGAAACTTAATATTCCTTTGAACCGGATTCGGTCTTGTCTACTAGCCCCGAAGAAAAACCATTCGAATTAGGTAATCAACTTGAATCGAAAGAATATTCTGATCGTGAACCCTCCTTACATCGAAGAGTGGGATCGTGATGGCAGATGTCAAACTCCCGCCGACTCCTGGAGTGTCCCATTTCCTCCAGTGACTCTTGCTTCCATATCAGGACATCTACGCGCAAAAGGACACAATGTGGTACTCTTTGACGCTATTGGAGCTCATCTTTCATGGAACAATCTGGGGAGAGAGTTAGAGAAGAGAAGAATAGATGTTGTTGTCATCAACACTGCAACACCAACGATAAATAACGATTTGAGAGTTGCGTCTATTGCAAAGAAATATTGGGATTGCACTACGATTGCTATTGGCGGCTTTCCCAGCGCGTTGCCACACAAATGCTTCGATATGGAGCCGAGTTTAGATCTGATAGTGAAGGGAGAGGACCCTGAGCGACCGATCGAACGCCTACTTGGAGGCGATACAAGAGTTGAGGGCGTAGTCACGCAATCGAATCTAGACGGCTCACCTTACATCGAAACGAATCTTGACAGCCTAGGCATGCCTGCATATGATCTTCTTCAAGGTTATCGTTTTCCCTTGACTCAAGAAACTTGGACGTTCATCCTCGACGGAAGAGGATGTAGTTTTGAATGTCGATACTGCATAGTTCCCCTTCTATGCGGAAGACAGTTTAGGTGGAAATCGAATGAGCGAATCGTTGACGAGGTTGAGTATTGTCGTGAGAAATTGAAGATAAAGCTCATGATGTTTTGGAGTGAGTGTCTAACGGTCGACAAAGAAAGAGTTTACAAGCTCTGCGAAGAACTGAAGAAAAGAAAAATCGACGCCAATTTCTTGTGTACGACGAGGGTAGACTTAGTTGACCCCCCTCTTTTAAGGGCTATGTACAACGCTGGATTTCGTTGGATAAGCTTGGGACTTGAAAGTGGAAGCCAACAGGTTCTGGATAAAGTCAGGAAAGGGATTACTTTAGAGCAGAGCCGTTATGCTGTGAAAACTGCCAACGAGGCGGGATTGAAAACAATTGGTCATTTCATTATTGGATTGCCTAGCGAGGACGAGAACACAATCAAGTCCACGCTAGATTTTTCCAAGTCCATCGGACTAGATTTCGCCCAATTCTACACATTCCAGCCGTTTCCGGGTAGTGAGCTGTATAATGAATTTGTCGATCAAGGATGGACAGGTCCGAAGAAATGGGAAGACTTAGAGCAGGGCAAACCCCCAGTAGGTTATTCAAGTCTTCCAGCGGAACGCATTAGGTTTTGGCGCCGGAAAGCGTATCGTGAGTTCTATCTTCGTCCTACCTTCGCCTGGACCTTGATACGATGCTTAAGTCTTCAGGGTTTCTTGCATCTCGCCTCTTCTGGGATCCGGTTTTTGCGATGGTGGTACAGGTAATATCCTTTAATGTAGAGACATGCACTATTTGGACTTGAATCAAACCCTTGGTGAGGGAGGGTTTCTCATTTTGTGGGATAAAAAGGTTCGTCAACACTTTGATAGATTGGCCCCTGTTTATGACGAACACAAAGAATCATACTACTATTCTATAGTAGAAAAAGTAGTTCGAAAATTCTTACCTTCAAGTCGCTTCGTCTTAGACCTAGGCTGCGGATCAGGGAAGCTACTTAGGGACTTGTTTCCGCGAGGCGTAGGTGTAGATCTCTCCTCTCGACTTCTTGAGATCGCTTGTAACAAGAGAACCAACCACGACTACGTGGTTGCAGACGCCAAGCATTTGCCTTTCCGAGGAGCCCGGTTCCCTGCAGTAGTCTGCATCGATCTCTTAGAGCACATCAACAACACCGAACAACTCCTAGACGAGGTGCAGCGAGTCGCAGAAATAGGGGGTATTGTGGTGATAACGGTTGTCCGTTCCTTCTTCTGGCCACTGTTGGAAATCCTTGAGATGTTTCGACTCAAGTTGCCGGAAGGTCCTCATGAATGGATACACGCTCGATCAGTGGTTACACTACTAAACAAAAGAGGTTTTCACTGCAGTATTACGAACTATTACTTCGGTCTAATGCAAGCAATTGTTGCCTATAAACAAAACACCTTGGAAAGAGCGCACACTTGAATAGGCACGCCTTCTAGTCCTTTATGGGAGGTCGAACTACCGAACCTTTTGCTTAACCCTTTTTGTGGCTACCAGTGATGCCTTCTTGAATTATTATCTTGATTATTCTAAGTGTCGTCCTAAATGGATTCAGCTTTGATTTTCCATAGGTCCTTCTGCCTTCGATTACTGGAATGGCGCCAATCTTAAACTCCATCTTCTTGGCTTTGATCGCGATCTCTACATCAAATTCTTGGTGTTGAGAAGTTATGTCAATGGATTCGAGAATTTGTCTCCTGAAGGCTTTATAACCCATAAGGATGTCATTAATCGGAATGCGATGAATGAGTCGACAAAGGACATTTATGGCTCGATTCCCTATCCGGGTGAAGAATGTATCATCATAACTGTATCCTCCCTCTATGTATCTTGAGCCGACCACTAGGTCGAAACCATTTTCTATCTTCTGTAAGAATCTTGTGATGTCCCTCGGATTATGAGAGCCATCTGCATCAAGGACAATGATTATTTCCGCGGTGGTTTTCTCGATCCCTTGTTTGATCGCATTCGCGAGACCTTTATTACGCTGAAGGACAACACTATAGCCGTTCGCGTATGCCAGTCTTGCGGTTTGGTCTGAGGAACCTCCATCTACGACTAAAATCTCGTCGACAAGGTCTTTTGGTATTCCATTCAAGACGCCTACTATCGAATTGGCTTCATTCAAGGTTGGAACAATAACTGCGACTCTCTCTCGCGAAGATTCATGTAGCGACGTACGTATTCTCCTTTGCGGAACAAAGGAATTACTAGATGATTGTAATTGGTTGTTGAAAGCTTTTCGTTGGCCTTGACGTTATAGGGTTTTTAATAAAAATACATATTAGTATCTATTCTTAGGACAAGTTGAGAAGGTGGACAACAAAAGTCGATTCTTGTTAGACTCAATAGACAATCGGCTTTTGTTGTTGCTTGAAATAAATGTGATTTGAAAGAGAACTGTAGGAAGCGAAACAGACTCTTGCAAATTAGATCTGCTAGGGCGGCTGATCTTGACAAGATAGTCGCTCTCCACTCGAAGTACCTACCGGGATTCTTCGAATCTATGGGCGAGAAATTCTTGGCGGATCTCTATTCGTGCATTTTGAGATTGGAACCAGGCGGGTTCTTCGTGGCGGCGCATGGAGAAGAGTTGATCGGCTTCATTGTCGCCACCTTTGACAATGGTAAGTTCTCAAAGAGGCTCCTAGCGATGATGATGCCTCAGTTTGCTCTTGGAATAGTAACTAGGGCATACAAGTTCTCTGATCATTTTCTCTCAATTTGCAGGAAGATTCTTCAAACATTACAACTCATTCTCCAAAGACCTAAGACAATCCCAACAGATAAAATAGCAGTACTTTGGGAGATAGTTGTTCACCCTAGCTACAGACAAAGAGGAATTGGCTCGAGACTACTGGATCATGTAGAACTCTACTTAGTGGCGAAAGGGAAGAGAGAATTCCTCGTACCCGTGTACGAAAGAGACGAGAATGCAATAGGATTCTATCTTCACACGGAATTCAGAAGAGTTGAAGTCTCAGATGGAGCCTTGGGAAGAGTGTATCTCATGAAGAAAGAAATACGAGTTGACTAACAGACTGGCTCGTTGTTCTTGCCCCTCGCTTCAGATGGCGCGGACGAAGTGTTGCTCATCACCCATGTACCAATCGTTTGGGAACTCTAGCCATAGGAAGCGTAAAATTACGGCTATCCAGAAGAAGTGAATTACTAGCTGATCGTAGTTTAGTTTGTAATCTAATAGGAAATGTTTAATCTTTAAACTGTATTGTGACAGTTCTAACTTCACTCCTTCTGTCCTATACACCTATATTTTTAACAATTTTTGTTCACTTATTTGTGGGCTTTCTTGCTTTTTGGTTTAGAAGTAAATCTTGCAACGTTTTCTTTGTCCTGCTCCCATAGGGGGCTACTGCCACAACATACCTCAAGGCTTCTTCAAGCGGGATGCCTGAAATCTTGCAGAGCTTTACAAACCTGATGAAAATCAGGCTAAAGGAAAGAGAAGTTTATTCGAATAATACGGGCTTTGATAAGATTAGGTGGGTAAAGAGGATATTTGAATAGGTGTCAAAAACATGTAAAAGGGTCTAAAGTGGAGTCCATTGAAACCGAAGAGGGGATCCTAATCATACCAATTCCATGAGTTGAGGAACTGTTTGGCGTCGACAGTAAACATCAGGATCGAATCCTCAAAATGGTACGCAACCTTGAGAAGTAAGTAAAACAATTTTTTCCATAGTGTTTATAACTATAGTTATAGTTTATAGTTAGTGGTGATTTTATATGGTTACCACAGTACAAGTGAGTGAGATGACGCTTCAGTTGTTGAATAAGTTGAAGGAGGAGCTTAGAGCTAGGAGCCATGATGAGGTCATACGGAAGTTGATAATGCAAGCAAAAGGAATTCCTGATTCGATGTTTGGTTCGAATCCCAAGTTGAAGCCTTTTAAGGCCGAAGAGGAAGCCGAGTTCCATGAGCTTTAGGTACGTAATCGATGCTTATGCATGGGTTGAATATTTTCGAGCTTCAGAAGCTGGTAAAAAAGCGAAGGATTACATTGAGAGCGGAAAAGCAGCAACTCCGACTATTGTGGTCGCTGAACTTTATAAAAAGCTCTTGAAAGAGATTGAGCTTGGAAATGAAACGTTGGAGGAAGCTGAGAGACGACTTGATTTTGTGCGTGGGACTACGAGAAGCGTTGATTTAAACTTTGAGCTAGCGAAAAAGTCTGCGAAGGTTGATTTGGAAATGAGAAAACGAAGTAAAGGATGGAGGTTAGCAGACTCTATAATCCTAGCAGCAGCAAGAACTGCAGCGGCAGAAGTAGTGACTGGCGATGAACACTTTAGGGGCCTTCCAGAGGCTATCATGATAAGATAGCCCATTCAAGGTTCAGATCGCATGAGATTGCTCATTCTGCTCTGTAAAACCTTTCCTCTTTCCAAATCAAAGTTTTTTCTACTTCATTCTACTCATATTTATTCTGAAAATAGTTTTTATATCAGATAATTCTATCCATTGCATATAGTGATGAATTTTGTCTGAAAAAGCGGTTATTGGTAGGAGACATACGTTAGTTATTCCTAAGGTTGTTAGAGAAGAGTTGAACCTTAAAGAGGGACAACGGGTTCTGGTACGCGCCGAGGGCAAGAGGATAATTGTTGAGCCCTTGCCCGGGGATCCATATAAGGTGTTAGAGGAAGTTATCAAGGAGCCTTATTTGGAGCGCAAAGACGAGGCTAAAGCTGAAGAGTGGCTGAAACGCCATGCCGGTAGCTGATACCGAAGTTCTATTCGGTATAAACCCCAAGGATCCCAAGCATCAGCATACGTTGAGAGTTCTAAAAGAGACTAACAACCTTACTGTACCTGATACAGCTATATTCGAGTTTCAAGTTGTACTTAGAGCCCGTGAAAGGAGTCCTTCACAAGTGAAAATGGCATTATTGGCTTTAAATGAAGCCCTAGCACGACACAACGTTAGAGAGGTAAAAACAATAACAACTGGTCTGCTTGCACTACAGTGCGAATTAGAAGAAGCGTATGGACTAAGCTATTTTGATAGCCTAATAGCGGCTTCAGCGCTAACCGTCGACCATGAGGTAGTTTCAGACGATGAGGACTTTGATAGGATCCCAGGCATTAAGAGAATTCCGCTATCTCGAATGAAATAACTTACTACACTTGATAGAAGGGAAAAAGTCCTACGGATATCCTTGTGAAGTCCTCAACAATGAAGTCTAGATGATCTTGCCATTTCTAATTTGTAGAATCCTGTCAGCCAGTTTTGCTACTACAGGATTGTGGGTGACAACGACAACTGAGACTCCTTCACGTTTAGCGAGATCGCGTAACACCGACATGACTTCTTTACTGGTTTCTATGTCTAAGTCACCTGTAGGTTCGTCGGCAAGGATGATGATGGGGTTATTAGCCATAGCACGGGCGATAGCTACTCGTTGTTGTTCGCCGCCGCTGAGTTCATCTGGTTTATGTTCGGCTCTTTCAAACAGCCCTACCATTTTGAGGAGGTCTTGCACTCTAGGAGTTCTCTTCTCCTTGGGTACCCCAGCAATCAGCATGGGGAGTTCAATGTTCTCTTGGGCGGTTAGGACGGAGATGAGATTATAAAATTGAAAGACAAAACCAATTTTATCTCGGCGAATTAGGGACAGTTCCCCTTCGGATAGCTTGGTCAAATCTTTGCCCTCAATGTAGATTTTGCCTCTTGTTGGTCTGTCGAGGGCGCCCATTATGTTTAGCAGAGTGGTTTTGCCGGAGCCTGATGGACCCATGATGGCAACGAACTCCCCTTTTTGGAGTCCCATGGTTATGCCGCGAAGTGCGTAAATCTGGGTCTTCCCAATTCGATAGACTTTATCGATGTTTTCAACCTTTACAATTGGGAAGGCTTCAGAAGGCTCCATCTTCGGTTTAGACCTCAGCTATTGCAAGTGATTTGTAAAACCTTTAGCTTGTCCCTTTCGGTTCGCCCTCGACGTACACGGACATTATCCATTTTATTAGATTTTGGGAATCCGGGGTTAGATATTGGAATGTGGATTCTGGGACAATTATGATTCTAAAGCGATCAGCCCGGATGAGGGAGAAGAGTTTGGGAACATGGCGGAGTTTAGTAATGGTCGGGTCGGGATTCAAAATAACGATGCAGTTCGTTAATTTTTCGGCTTCTTCTTCGGCTTTGCTCGCGTTTATTTCTATAATTCTGTTTCCGGTGGGCGCGATCTTTAATAGTAGATTGGCGACAGCAGGGACGAGTCGGTCTGGAACGTGGATTGTTACGATTGATGGGTGTTTGTCTAGGTTTTTGATTAAGTTGCTTAATTTGGGAGAGAGTTTGATTTCAATTTCAACTTCTGGCTTTGGCATCCTCATTTTAAGCAGGGCTACCCCTTTTGGTTGCGGTGGAATGTTTGAAGCGGTGTAAGCCGGATAAGAAGTTCCGATAACACTCATTATGATTGCGACTGCGAGGGAATTGATGAATACGTGGGTTGGGATGGGTGGCGCAGCAAGTAGCTCATAGCTAGTTAGAGTTGGATTGAAGAAGCTCCAGAAGGCGATGCCAACAGCGATTCCGACGATGAAGCCAACTATGCCTAGCGTTACAGCCTCTAAGATGAGGCTTAAGCCTACCTGCCAGCGACTTGCACCCATAGCCCGTATGGCGTAGAGCTCTTGCCGGCGTTCTGATACATTTGCCATCATTATTAGTGCGATGCCGAAGGCGGCGATAGCAAGTGAGAAAGCAAGGCACATTTGGAATATGGCTACGACATTGTTGATGTCGGCACGCATTTGGGCAACCAAATCCTCTCTGGTGTAAACGTTTAGATCGTATTTTTCTCCATACGCTGAGAGTATTGCTTGCTTAATGTTGCCCAAGTTGTTTTTCTGGTCAGGTTTCACTTGAATGAAAATAAAATTGGCATAGTTGAACTCCTCACCTTCTACGCTATGTTTGAAGATGTCGGTTAAAGAGGTGTAGGAGGTTATGATGACGTCGTCTAATGGTCTGCCGCCTAGCCAAAGGTAAGGTAGATTCATGGCGGAGATGAGTCCCGAGATTCTAAGTTTATGGAGGACTTCAATTTCGATAACATTGCCGAGAGCGTCAACTGCTTCCTCTGTAATAAGCACTCCAATTGTTTGACCGGTCTTCAACTGGAGGGCATTTGCTAGCGATTGCGTGACGATGCAAGCACGCTTCTCGGTAAGAAGAGCAGCAGGGATGCCAGGATTGTCAGGTGTGAGGGACACGTTAACTATGGAGAAGAATGTTTTAGGGTCAACCGCCAGAATTCGAGTTCTAACGCTGACGCCCCCTTGCCAATCCTTCCATTTCGCTGGGTTATAAACTGTTCTTGTGGTAAACATCGCTGGCTCAACTTGGTTAAGTAGGGATCCCCCATCAAGGTTTTTCCAGAGGCTAAGGCTTTCTAGTGGGACGCCAACCCTTGTGCTTACAACTAAATCAGAGGGAAAGAAGTTGCGGACTAATTTTTCAGCGTTGGTAGATGCTACCCCTTCCATTCCGCCTACAATGACCGTGAAGCTGAGGCAAATCGCGATTAATGAGAACACAATCGCGCTTCTGCCTGGGTTCTTTACTATGTTCTTCATTGAAATTATGCTTAACCGTCTAGTTAGTGGGTATACGATATACCGGAAGATAGTTGATATGGGACTAAGCATGACAGTCGCGATCAGCACTAAGCCGACAACAATGAGGAAAATTGAAAGCATGTCTACACCTCTCACCATGAATAAGCCATATCTTGGTGTAACCAGTAGCCCACAAAATGTGAACAGACATCCGAGAACTAAGAGAAAGATAAACCATACTTTCTTAGGCTCAGGGGTAGCTCGCGGATAGAGGTTCTTAACTGGTGTAGAGCGACTTGCAACTAGGACAGGTATTGAACTTCCGAGGATGGATGACATAAGTCCAACCGTCAAGCCGTAGAAGATCAAAGTTGGATTTGGTAAATTTAGATATGCTGTGCCAAGAATGAAGGTTGAGCTTGGAAAAGTTAGAGTGGCTTCCCGAAGTTGGAACAATTGCGAGAAACGCCCAAAGAAAACTAGGGCTATGCCTATGCTTAAAACCAGACCTATTAGAACGCCAAGTATTCCAGTGAAGAAGCTTTCGGATAGAAGCACCCCGAATACTTGACGCCGCCTTGCGCCAAGAGATTGCATAATTCCAATTTCGCGTTTACGTTCAAGGACGTTCATGTACGAAGAATTAAAGCAGACGATAAAAGCGATAGCAACAGGAAGGTAAGAAAAGAACTGGAGCATACGCTGAAAGTTTGCTACGTACTGTGTCGCGCTTGTAGCCACACTCCTTCTTACCTCGAAGACAACTAAAAATGGTAGCTGTTGGCGAATCCGTTGGGCTACCTCACTCACCTTCGCCGGATCGTTTACCTTCACGATTATGTAGTTAACTTCGTCTTCCATTCCAAAAAATTGCTGAGCCGTCGCTAAATCGATGAAACAATAGTATTCCTTTTCTATGGAAATTTCACCAAAAATTCCAGGCGTTGAAATCCCGACGACATTAAATATATGGCGATAGTTTGAGTTGATCACGGCACTATATCCAATTTTC